>ENA-UOJG01000081-UOJG01000081.1-human-gut-metagenome-genome-assembly--contig:-C47-NODE-81-length-135903-cov-9.049563_pt1 | contig 135903 bp, 119 predicted proteins | sample MGYA00242340_ERZ723887 | MGnify/ENA metagenome assembly ERZ723887 | reverse complement strand
TGTTTACATAGTTATGTGCGTTGGGGTCAACAGAAGTAACGGTTCCCGCTGTGACGAGGATTCCGCAGTCGGTGCAGTAAGTATCTCCGGAGTTGCCGGTAGATACACAGGTTGCGGGTCTTGCATTGCGAATTTCGGTGTGTACATGGTTATTGGGGTCGATGGGGAGAACAAGATCTTCTGCTTTTTCTACTTTGAGCGTACCCTTTTCGTCCGAATAATCCCTGTTACACTCAGCACAATGCCAATACTCAACAGTACCGGTATTAATACAGGTAGCAACCACTTTTTCGTGGTGTTCCATAGTGCTGTGAAAGCAATCCAGCGGGGGGATCTCGGTATTCTCGTTTTGCTTTTCTCCACAGCGTGTGCATTCCTCGTGCTTAAGACCGGGTTTGTCAAAAGTAGGCTCAACGTCTATCTGCCATTTAAAGTTGTGCTTGGTGGGGTCGATAGGAGTTTCCTCACCGGTATTGATCTTTTGATTGCAGTCAAGGCAGTAGGTATCGCCGGTGTAACCCTTGTTGGTGCAGTCAGCATCCTTGGCGTTTCTTACTTCGGTGTTCTTATGCTCGCCGGTGGGTTCGATTTCTTTGCCCTTTTCAATAACAGCCTCACATCCAGCACAAACGGTATCACCGGTATAGCCATAATCGCCACATTTTGGGGGAAGCTCGCCTACAACCTTGGTTTCGCCGGTATGGTTTGCGGGGTCCTTAGGAGTGGTAACTTTTTCTTTTTCTATTTCATTCTCTCCGGCTTCGTCAGAGAAGTTCTTGTGGCACTTGGTGCAGATGTAATGTGCGATATTGCCTTCTGCGGCGCAGGTTGCAGCCTTAGCGTCAACCTTTTCTATTGTATGCTCACACACCAACGGAGGGATTACTCTTGAAGTCTCGTATCCGCATACCGAGCAGACGCCCTTTTCAAGCCCTTCCGTTTTCTCGGTAGCTTCCTTTACTACTGTCCAATTGAAGGTGTGAGCTTCAGGTGTTGTCTTTTCGCCACACTCGCATTCGTGCCAGTGATTGGTTTCGTCAAACTTCCACTCATCGCCGAAGGTGTGAGGAATCGGTGGAATCTCAAAGCCTTCGGTGCTTGAAGCTTCCTTCTTGGCAGAATCGAATATCTTCGAGCATACTGAGCAGGTATAGTATTCAGCCATGCCTGAATTTTTATGGTCAGGCTCAACCTTATCGTGCTTTACAAATGTATGCTCACCAATTGGACGCTTTTCTGCCTCAATAGTTGTTTCAGTCTTGCCATCATCCTTCAAGATTGCTCCGCAGTCGGTGCAGGTGTAGTAGGCGTTGTTGCCCTGCTTAATACAGTTGGAATCCTCGGCAGGGGTCAGGGTTTTGTTGGTGTGGGGGCAGGTGATGGTAATTGTAGCTGATTCAGATACCGCACTAACTGATTGAGTACTTTCATTTATAACTTCTCTGATAACCAATTCAAACTTGTAATTGCCTTCTGCCACGCCATCTTTTGCCCTAAATTTCAACAAACATATCGTGCCATCCTGCGAAAAGTTTTTAGAATGAGTCCAAAGGAGATTCTTTGCGACAATCATTGAAAACTCGGGAATTTTGTTTTCAGGTTCTCCTATCAAATCAAACTTCTCCTCATCATATTTTAGGGTAAGCGTTAGTACATTGAACCCGGGATTATTTTTTACTTTTATTGCCACCTCAAAAGTGTCTCCAGAACTTATTGTCTGATTTTCAATGTAGAATGTACATCCTGAATCTGCTATAACAACCTGTGAAAAAACACATATTGTCAGCAGTAAGCTCATAAAAACGCTTGTTAATAATTTTAATGTTTTCATATATCCTCCTAATTCTTTGGACCAAGTACAATTGTTGACTTATTTGAATCGTAATCGTAATTAGCTATGTATACGCAAAGCATTGACAAATCCACTGCGCTGATATTACCATCGCCATTTACGTCAGCACCCGCTTGCACGCTAACAGTTGAAGTATTTGTGTCATAGTCATAGTTGGCAATATAAACACATAACAACGATAAATCAACAGCTGTTATTTTACCATCACCGTTTACATCACCGTATGTTATTGAATTAACCCTAACTTTTCCAGGAACGCTTTCCAGCTGACGTTCAACTGCATCATTGTTGTTAATTTTGCCGGCTGCATTTCTAAATGTCAATGAAACATCATAAATACCGTCTTGCGCATTATTAAATATTTCAAACGTCATCGTGAAGAACGTACCATCAGTAGTTATATTTTGAGAACTAGTAAAAACAATATTATTTGTTCCACTTACTATTGTAAATCTGCTGTCAGTACATTTTAATGATACTAATTTCATAGCCGATTTATCATATACCGGCGTAACAGTTAGTACATTTATACCCGGATTATTATTGATGACAACCGGAATCTCTACAATTTTTCCCTTACTTCCTGTCACACTTCCAACAACCAATTGTGCGTCAGTGGGGGTTGCATCCTTCCTCCAAACCGCATAAAGCGTAGTATTGGCATCAACAGTAAACGAGCTTCCTGCATTATACTGCGCGCTTGAAGCGCCGGAGCTTGTCGCCCAGCCAAGGAAGGTATAGCCCTGCCTTGTTGGCTCAGTAGATGATAATGTCAGTGCCTTGCCGCTTTCCTTTGTCTGAGGTGAAGGTGCGTCTGCGCCGCCGTTGGCGTTGTAGGTGATGGTGAAGGTTACAATCGGGTAGCATATGCTGCAGCCATCAACCTTTTTGGTGTTGCCGGTTTTCTTTTCTGCGTTGCAGCGGGTGCACTTCTGATATTCCTCGTGAGGATGGGTACTGAAATAATAACTACCGGAAAAATTATGACCTAAAGCTGCTTTTAGCTGAGTTCCGCAGTCTGTACATTTCTGAGGAGATGTGCAGGTTGCTGCTGGACCGGGGGTATGATCCTTGACGGGAAGGGTTTCGGTTTTGGTTGCGCCACAGACAAGGCAAGTATAAGTTCTAATACCAGTGCTTGTGCAAGTTGGCGATTGGGTTTCCTTTCCGTAATCCCAAGAACACTGCTTTGAACCGGTGGTACTCATAGTAATTTTAGAGCTTTCGTAACGCTTTCCGTCGAATATAATGAAGCCTTTGACTTTATATGTATGACCGGGAGTAAACCTGGCGTCTGTCAGATATCCCCAAGCAATATTATAGACATCCGTATCCAAATCCATGTTTGCTCCGCCATCAGTTCGAGCACCAAAGAAGGTATTTTTATATGATGTGCCATCCTTATTTACGCCAGAGCGGTAGGTTTCCTGGAAATTGTAAATTTCCACTCCACTTTCGGTATACACTGAATAACCTACTGTCGAAATCTTAGAATTCTTATAATTTGGCACTGTCACTTTGAATGCAGGGTACAGCCATGTGTCGCCGGATATGCCCACCTTAGCGGTTTTATATTGCTCAATTGTGACATTAGTACCTGATCCGCCTTTGCTAAACATATATACAGTTTGAGCAGTAAATCCTAATTGAGAAAGTGTTTTACCAACCAGCTTGTCTACATACTGTTGATATGTACTGTACGATCCAGTAAAGTACTTCGACCTGGATGTTTCAAAGTTTGTACTTTCAGTCCGTACGCCTTCTACTCCCGAATTGTCAATATATACGCTTCCTTTTTTTAATGTCAATTCATTATTTACCGGTACATAATGGTCTTGTCCATTACTGTTTTTTACATAGATAATGAACTGCTTATTGTTATCGTTCTTCAATTCCGATACAATACTGCTGTATGATATTGTCTTAACATATGTTAAGCCAATGAGCTTAGCAGTATTGGCATAGCTGTTACATATTCCATTTCCAGCCCTAAAGCACCCGTTTCTCTGCATCAACTCATTCATAATTCCTGGATCCATGTTTTGTACGCTATAATTACCAGACTGAACGGCAATCTTCGCAAACGCAGTTACAAGGCAACCGTAATTGTTAAATGTAGCATACTCTGAATTACCACCGAGCTTGTATAAGCCCCATGGCAATTGACCTTGACTCCAAGCATGATAATTAAATGTGCCATTTTCCTTAAGATACTTTCGAGCGTTGAACTGTTTGCTTCCGTTTCCGCCAACCAAGTCCCAATCAGTGGTAACAGTTGAAGTTACCGATTCGTACGCCTCCACCTGAATCGGCAAATAAGCCAGCAATCCTATCGCCATAACCAATGATAAAAGTGCGCTTATAAATCGTTTCATAAATCTTCCTCCCAAATATCACATGAATTTTGCCTTTTGGTCAAATATTAGTATACTATAGTATTTTAAATTTGTCAATGCTCTGTGTTAAAATCTTTTTATAATGCTATAATAGTATCAAAAAAAGATACAGACAGGAGATGGAAATGACTATGTTCAGCACCCGGCTAAAAGAGCTTCGGCTTTCAAAGGGAATAACGCAGGTGGAGCTTGCAAAAAGCCTCGGCGTAACCAAGCAATGCGTCTCAAACTGGGAAAACGACAATATTCAGCCCTCAATCGATATGCTGATAAGAATCGCCGGGTATTTCAGTGTGAGCACCGATTACCTTCTCGGGCTTTCAAGCTCACAGCCGCTGGTGGTTGCGGGTCTTACAAAAAAGCAGATAGCACATATTCAGGCTGTTATCAATGATATATTGGAAAAATAGCTCACTTTTTACGCAATAAGCGTGAAAAAAGTAAGCTTGTTTTTTTATCCGGTTTTTATCTTTTTAGAGATACCAAAAATCCCGCTCCCCTGCACCATCGCAGGAAAGCGGGATTTTCTCATAATAATATATCCAAATCAATTCTTCAAACTATGCAGCGGCGCAGGAATCTGTCCTCCGCGGTTGATAAACTTGGAAGGCGACATAGTGTTCACCTTCATAACCGGACCGCAGCCGAAAAGACCGCCCCAGTCCAGCTCCTCGCCGATTCCCTTGCCTATCGCCGGGATGACTCTTACAGCTGTGGTCTTGGAGTTTACCATGCCTATGGCGGCTTCATCCGCGATTATCGCGGCGATAGCGTCGGCAGTGGTGTCCCCGGGGACTACTATCATATCAAGTCCCACCGAGCAGACAGCGGTCATGGCTTCAAGCTTTTCAATCGTAAGCGAGCCGGATTTCGCCGCGGCTATCATTCCGGCATCTTCCGAAACGGGTATGAACGCGCCCGAAAGTCCGCCGACAGATGAGCACGCCATAACTCCGCCCTTCTTGACGGCATCGTTTAAAAGCGCCAAGGTGGCTGTAGTTCCGGGTGCGCCGCACTGCTCCAAGCCGATTTCCTCCAGTATGTGGGCAACGCTGTCGCCGACCTGAGGGGTGGGGGCAAGCGAAAGGTCAACTATTCCAAACGGAATGCCCAGCCGCTCAGAGGCGGTAACGCCTACCAGCTGACCTACCCTTGTTATCTTGTAAGCGGTTGTTTTTATGATGTTTGCAACCTCGTTGATGTCCGCACCGGGGTTCTTTGCAAGCGCCGCGCGCACAACTCCGGGTCCGGAAACGCCGACGTTTATAATGCAGTCAGGCTCGCCGACGCCGTGGTAAGCACCGGCCATGAAGGGGTTGTCGTCCACCGAGTTGCAGAAAACTACCAATTTAGCCGCACCAAAGCAGGCACTGTCGACGGTCGCCTCCGCAGTCTCACGGACTATTCTTCCCATAAGCTTGCAGGCGTCAAGGTTTATTCCCGCCTTTGTCGAGCCGACGTTTACCGATGAGCACACCCTCGATGTGAGCTTCAACGCCTCGGGGATAGATTCGATAAGCTCCCTGTCTCCTGCGGAAAAGCCCTTCTGAACCAGCGCGGAATATCCGCCTATAAGGTTCACTCCGACCGCCTCCGCCGCCTTATCCATAGTGATGGCAAACTTGACCGGGCTTTGATGGCACGCCGCAGATATCATGGCAATAGGCGTTACCGATATGCGCTTGTTGATTATCGGAATACCGTATTCCTTTTCGATTTCGTTGCCGACGCTTACCAAATTCTTGGCACAGCTTGTAATCTTGTTGTATACCTTTTCGCAAGCCTTGTCTATATCCGAATCGATGCAGTCGAGCAGTGATATGCCCATTGTTATGGTGCGGATATCAAGGCACTCGTCCTGAATCATGCGGATAGTTTCAAGAATATCGCTTAAATTTATCATAATGTCACTCCTGTTGTCCTACCGATGTGATTAAATGTGATGCAAGGTGTTTAATCTCGTTTAAATAAATATAGTGCAAGGTGTTATTCTTCGATTAAACACAGTGTAAGGCTTAACCCTTGTTTAAATATGATGCAAGGTGTTATTCTTTGATTAAACATAGTTCAAGCCATTAAAACTTGATTAAATATGATGCATAGTGTTAAAAATATCCTCATGCATTACGTAGATGGAAAGACCCATTTCCTTGCCCATAGCGCTCATTCTGTCCGAAAGCTCGCTCAGGGGGATGCTCAGCTTGGTGATATCCACCAGCATGACCATTGCAAAAACATCCTGCAAAACCGACTGAGTTACCTCGGTAACGTTAGCGTTGTACTGCGCGCACATTGAGGAAACCTTTGCAAGTATTCCAACGGCGTCCTTTCCTATAACTGATATTACAGCCTTCATATTTGACCTTCCTTTCGTGTATCAGACCCGCGCACAGACTTTTTTCTCACACCATCGGCGATTTTGCGCAGACCCGAAACCTTTACCATTTTAAAGTATGATGTTAAATGCTATTGTAGCACAAAATTCACCGTCAGACAAGAGGAAAGCTAAAAAAAGTCGGAAAAAATGTCCCTATTATCGAATTTTTAATCAGGATTCCTATTCCCCGGCAAGCTCGGTAAGCATTTCTGCAAGGCTCATGCCCAAAAGCCTGCCGCTGTAAAGGGCTTCGTCCAGCGAATTTGAGCTTGAACCCATCTCGATGAGTATCGAGCCCTTTGTAAGCTCCTGATTATAGTTGCGTTCCGCCACCAAAAGCGGTCTTGTAAATCCGGGATAGTCGCTTTCCAGCTTTGATTGCAGCTTCGCGCCGAACCGCAGATTATACCTGTACTGCGGGACGTTTGTGCACCCACAGATTATCATTATCTGAGCGGCAGTCTCGCCGTCTACTGTGCATATCGGGGCGTAGCGCTCGCCGTCCGCTTCAATGGCGTCGCGGTGGATATCCAACACTATTTTTATGGATGGATTCTCCCGAAGGATCCGCTCGACAGTCTCCGAGCTTCGGTCGTATGCTCCGGTGTAGCGCGGATAATCGTGAACGGTTGTATCGTGGATGACCCCTATTCCGGCGGCTTCAAGGGCGGCAAATATCTCATCGCCGACCGCAACAACACTTTTATCAAGCTCGGTCGTCCGAGAGCCGAAATCGGCGTCAAACCTGTCCCGTGCCTCCGGCTCGTAGCACTCGGTGGTGTGGGTGTGCATGATCAGCACCTGCGGACTGCCGTCAAGCTTAATATCAAGCTCAGGTTCCTTCGCGACCTGCTCGGTTATGTAATCCATGTCTATGTCCGCGCTGTTTCTCAGCATTCCCCCGCCCGGAAGATTGATACAGGTGGTGGATGGATTGTAGGAGTAGGTCCGCCGGATTATCCTGCCGCCGCTTTCTCCAAGCTTGTCTGGATATTTCAGCTCACCGGATGGAGCTTCCGACTTATCCTCAGGCTCCTCAGTTTCCTTAGGAGCTTGGTCTAAAGGCCATCCGGAGTCTCCTGCAAGCTTTTGCAGCATATCCGAAACAAGAAGGTCGTTTCCCTGATATCCCCCGCGGTCCTCCTGCTCTGTCCCGGGCTCAGGCTTCGAGCCGTCCCCAGCTTCTTCCGGTGCAGAAACGTTCTCCTTAGAAGAATGGTAGGAGGAAATGTCAGCCGAGGCATAGGCAAGGCTCTTGACAAAATCAAAAAGCCCCTCAGTCTGAGCAAAATAGACCGCAAAGCTTGCAACGGCAAACATCGAAAAGGCAAAAAGCCCGCCGGCAAGGAATTCGGTTATGCTCTTTTTCATATCCGTGTTCTTCACAAAACTCATCCTTTCCTTTGTAATAAATATGTAAGCAGATTGTAATATATGGGGTGTAGACAAATCGGCTTGATTGTGCTAAAATAATCATGACAAAAATATAAATAAAAGAGGTCAGACATGAAAAGAATTTTACTTATCTGCGCCGCCGCTGTAACGGTTCTTAGCTGTGCCGGCTGCGCTGAACAAAATAATCCGGCTGACATAAGCACACCGACCGAGCCTTTGGCAACTCAGAACGGGGATGTGACCCAGCCCACCTGCGTCGAGCACGACTGCACCACTCCCGCCCAGACCGAAGCTGCTGTAAGCACGAATGAGGATACTGCCCCGGTCGTTACTACTGCAGAAGACACAACCGAAGCTGCGACCCAATCAGCGCTCGAAACCGAGGCTCTGACCGAGACAGTGACAACGATTAAAGTCCCTGAGCAAACGGAAGCTCAGACAACAAATGAGGTCGAATCCGAACCTCAGCCGGAAGAAAGCGGTGAAGAACCTATAGACAAAGACTATATCTATCAGGATGAGGACGACTTCTTCTACGTCGTAAATAAAACCTACCTTCTGCCCGAGGATTACGAGATCCAGACCGATTACGTTCAGGGCAGCTATGAGATGGAAAAAACAGCTGCCAAACATATGCGCGAAATGATAGCCGCCGCCAAGGAGGACGGCATTAACCTTAAGGTCCTTTCGGCGTATCGCACGGTGAACTATCAGAAGAAGCTGTTTGAAAGAAACGTAAAATCCCGTATGGAGGACTACGGCATGAGCTATGAGGAGGCGTATTACGACACATCCATCAACATAGCCCCTCCCGGAGGAAGCGAGCATAACGCCGGTCTTGCCGCTGATATCATCACCGAAAACGACTGGGATACCTACACCGGCTTTGAGGACACCGATGAGTTTGCGTGGCTTCAGATCCACGCGCCGGAGCATGGCTTCATCCTCCGATACCTTAAAGGCAAGGAAGACATTACCGGCTACATCTACGAGCCTTGGCATTATAGATATGTCGGGGTAAAATACGCCCAGGATATTATGGACAGCGGGCTTTGCCTTGAAGAATATTTTGAAAAGTATGTATGGGTGGATGGGGTAGAGCCATCCTTCCCATTCGATTCATAAGCCAGATAAAAGCTATAATTATAAGCAAACAGGAGATGACACTATGAATATCGCTTTTTTCCTGACTCTTAAAAAGGATGTCGCCTATATTTACGATGATTTCACCATTCGTCAGGCACTGGAAAAAATGAAGCACCATGGCTATACCGCAATCCCGGTTATTTCAAGACAGGGAAAATACGTCAATACTGTCACTGAGGGCGATTTTTTGTGGTATATGCTTGATGAAAGCATCGAAGATACCGACGGCGTTTCCATTTACGACGCCGAAGATTTAAAGCTGCGGGATATCCTCCCTCAAAAAGTAACCCCTGCGGCGCGCATCACCGCGACAATGGATGAGCTTTTTGAACTTGCCCTGAACCAGAATTTTGTTCCTGTAATCGATGACAAGGATTGCTTTATCGGAATTGTCACACGTAAAAACATCATCCGTCATTTTATAGAATCCCTCACCGGCTCCAAGCCTCCGCATGAAGCGGAGGAGGATTTGGAATTATAGCTATTAAGTGCTCTGCTGACATGGCGCCGGCTTTCGAGGACTATTATACAAGCCATCATGCGCAATAGCTGTCAAAAAAGCGCACCGCAAAGCTCGATACAAATTTCTGAAACTCATAAGAAAAATAGTCATATTATTTTTTATGGAATTTTCACCAAAATAGAAAATGAAAATGTACATTTGTCACAATGTTATATGAAAATGCAATAGAATTTGTTGACAACTACCTTTATAAGGATTATAATAAAGTTGCGATTGACATAATCGACTAAATTAAATTTATCGGGGGATTAATTGAAATGAAAAGATTAATTTCTGTAGCACTGGCACTCGTTATGGTTCTGTGCTTGTTCACTGCCTGCGGCAAGCTTGTTTGCCCTGTCGGAACTTATAAGGACGGCACCGAGACTTCCGTCATCGAACTGGGAGCTTATGACGAGAAGGCTGAGAGCGGCACCGTAAAGAAGACCAACACCATCAACACTGATTTGGTTTACGAAGGTACCTACGCTCTGTCTGACAATGGTGGCGACAAGACTTCCAGCATTATCACCTTCACCTTCACCAACGGCACTGTTGAAGAGTATGTCTATGACTCCACTATGGATGTTATGCAGGAAATTGCAACCGGCATTGCATACTATGGCGCTAACTATGTTGAAGGCGAAGCTCCTGCTGCTGAATAATTAAGCAACGAAAAACAGCTGACAGCGAAATGTTGTCGGCTGTTTTTTATTTTGCAGGAAAAACGTAACACAAACGATAAAAATAACTCCCTTTGCAGATATAATCGTCTGCAAAGGGAGTTTTATACTAATTTTCGTCTAAAAGTGTTCAGACCATGCATGGTCATAAAAACAGGCGCAAAATCTCATCATATAGCGGTTTTGTGCCTGTTTTTTGGTTTCACTTTAGACGAAAATTAGTATTATACTTAATAATAAATATTACATCTTCGCCCTGTCCTTAGCCCTCTGAACATTAGAAAGCGTCTTCTTGCGAAGCCTTATGCTCTTGGGAGTTACCTCTACCAGCTCGTCATCCGCGATAAACTCCAAGCTGTCCTCAAGGCTCAGCACTCTCGGCGGGATAAGCCTTAAAGCATCATCCGAGCCGCTGGCACGGGTGTTTGTCAGATGCTTTTTCTTGCACACATTAACAACCAAATCGCCCGGCTTGGGGGATACACCCACTATCATGCCCTCGTAAACCTGAACACCTGCTCCGATGAACAACGCTCCTCTTTCCTGGGCGTTGTAAAGACCGTAGGTAACAGCCTCGCCCGATTCAAAGGCTACTAAAGAGCCGTTTGAACGCCGCGGGATATCGCCCTTATACTGCTGATATTCATAGAATACCGAGCTCATTATTCCTTCGCCCTTGGTATCGGTCAGAAATTCGTTTCGATATCCGAAAAGTCCTCTTGCGGGGACATGGAAAACTACCCTCATGCGCGAGCCAAGCGGAGTCATTGAAACCATTTCGCCCTTACGTGTGCCCATCTTTTCCATAACAGCGCCCAAGCTTGTCTCCGGAACATCCACAACAAGCTCTTCAATAGGCTCGCAGAGCTTGCCGTCTATCTCTCTGTAAAGCACTCTGGGGGTGGAAACACCGAGCTCATAGCCCTCTCTGCGCATATTTTCGATGAGGATGGAAAGGTGCATTTCTCCTCTTCCGGCGACCTTGAAGGAATCTGTCGAATCGGTTTCGGTTACACGCAGTGAAACATCCTTCAAAAGCTCCTTGAAAAGCCTTTCTCTTATATGGCGGGAGGTTACAAACTTGCCCTCTCTGCCGGCAAACGGCGAATCGTTTACCGAGAAGGTCATTTCAACGGTAGGCTCGCTTATCTTGACAAACGGCAGCGGCTCATACTTGGTGATGTCGCAGATGGTGTCGCCGATGGTGATATTCTCAATACCGCTTATGCAGACGATATCGCCGACAGTTGCAGTCTCCGCCGGAACTCTTTCAAGCCCCGCTATCTGATAAAGGGTGACTACCTTGCCGCGGTATTCCTTCTTTGTGCCGTGATAGTCGCCTATCATGACCTCCTGATTTACCTTTATCGATCCGCGCTCGATCTTGCCGATGGCGATTCTTCCGACATATTCGTTGTAGTCGATTGAGGATACCAGCAGCTGCAAGGGTTCCTCCGGTTCGCCGTGAGGTTCAGGGATATACTCGATTATCTTGTCGAACAATGGCTTAAGGTCGGTTCCGGGGACGTTCTGGTCCAAAGAAGCCGTGCCGTCTCTGCCAGAGCAGAAGAGGATGGGCGAATCGAGCTGCTCGTCCGAGGCGTTCAAATCCATCAGAAGCTCGTAGCATTCGTCTATGACCTCATCGATTCTTGCGTCTGGGCGGTCTATCTTGTTTATAACTATTATTACCCTGTGACCAAGCTCCAAGGCGTGCTGCAAAACGAATCTTGTCTGCGGCATAGGACCTTCTGCAGCGTCAACAAGCAGGATAACGCCGTCAACCATCTTCAAAATTCTTTCAACCTCGCCGCCGAAATCAGCATGGCCGGGGGTGTCTATAATATTTATCTTGATGTCGTTATACATAACCGAGGTGTTCTTGGCAAGAATTGTAATGCCTCTTTCACGCTCGATGTCGTTAGAGTCCATGACCCTTTCGCTGACAGTCTGATTGGCTCTGAATGTGCCGCTCTGACGGAGCATACCATCAACAAGAGTGGTCTTTCCGTGGTCAACATGGGCGATTATCGCAACGTTTCTTAAATCATTTCTTATCAAATTAACTTCCCCTTTTCTTTCAAAAAGACTGTTATTATCTTATTAATTATATACTTCTCATGCGAAAAAATCAATAGGTATTGGCAAGAACAAATGCATAAACTTAGAAAAACAAGACCGCCACAGTTTATTGAAAAAGACAAAACAAAAGCGGCTGGCGCCGCAGTTAAGAGATAAGAAAGAAAAGAGAAAAGTGGAGGTGTCAAGCGTTTCACTTCGCGAAACGTGCGCCGACGGATTTTAAGTCACTCCGCGAAGCGTTAACGGGTCAAGGGTGACAGTCCTTGCGGGGTCGAGGGGCAGAGCCCCTTGTCGCGCTCCGCAGAGCGCGAAATTCCCAGCGCAAGCGAAACGCAGGAAGAGGGGGCAAAAACAGTCCGGTGGACTGTTTTTGCGTGGGGAAACCACCGTAAGGGGTTTCCCTATGGACGCGCGACGAGCGCGTCCATGACTGCACGTTCTCGCGGCACTAACAGCCCTCAGATATATAGCCTCACCCCGATTCCCGAACAATAATCCCATCAATCCCAAAACAAAACCTCACCTATTTTCTTCCGTCCAAAAAATCGCCCTCTTATCCCTTGACATTCCCGAACATATGTGCTATAATAGAACAAACGTTCAGAACATAAGTTCTTCTCATGGGGAGGTAACTGAATATGAAAGACATTCTTCACTGCGACCTGAACAACTTCTACGCCTCAGTTGAAATACGTGACGACCCATCCCTTGCCGACAAGCCGATAGCAGTCTGCGGAAGCGTTGAGGACAGGGCGGGAATAGTGCTCGCAAAAAACTATCTTGCAAAATCCTATGGCATAAAAACCGCAGAAACCATATACGAAGCAAAAACAAAATGCCCGAACCTTGTAATCGTCAGCCCGCACATGGAAAAATACGCCGCAGTTTCAAAACAGATCCGCGAAATCTATTCGCGGTATACCGACCTTGTAGAGCCGTTCAGCCTGGACGAATGCTGGCTGGATATAACCGGCTCGCACTATCTGTTCGGCTCAAACGAAAAAATCGCGTTTGACATAAAGGAGACCGTCAAGCGGGAAACCGGGCTTACCATCTCGGTCGGCGTAAGCTTTACAAAGGTGCTTGCAAAGTTAGGCTCGGATATGAAAAAGCCGGACGCCATAACCGTCCTTACAAAGGAAGGCTACATGGACAAAATAAAAGACCTCGCCGTCGGCGAGATGATAGGCATAGGTCCTGCGACCCAGAAGGCGCTTGCAAAATGCGGGATATTCACTCTCGGCGAGCTTTCAAAAGCCGACCCCGGAACTCTTGCGCGCCGCTTAGGAAAGGCGGGAATATGTATATGGAGAGCTGTAAACGGCTTTGACGATTCCGACGTCCACGAGCTAAGCTACTCCCGCGAGATAAAGTCGGTGGGCAACTCCACCACCCTGCGCTTTGACCTTACCGACAACTCTCAGGTGTGGCAGGTGATGCTCTCGCTGGCGGATCAGGTGACAGAAAGGATGCGCCGAGACGGGCTCTGCGCCTGTGGGGTGTGCATATCGGTCAAGACCAACGATTTAGCCTACCGCGAATATCAGATGCGGCTGGATTATCCCCTGCGTTCCCCATTGGCGCTTGCTCAGGCAGGATTCCGGCTGTTTTCAGAGCGGTTCGACTGGCATCTTCCTATAAGAGCCGTGGGCATACGCGGCATAAACCTGATATCCTCGCAGGATGGCAGGCAATATTCAATGTTCTGCAACCCGGAAAAGCTTGAAAAGCAGGAGAAGCTTGCCGATGTTTCGGATTCCCTGCGCTCGCGGTTCGGGAAAAGAATAATTTACCCCGCAAGGATGCAGAACGACCTTTATTCCGCTCACAAAAAGCTGAACGTCTTCAACCACATTGAGCTTTTGGAAGCGCAATAAGTGATTTATCTGTTTGTTTTAGGATTGTCCGTCCTTTCAAGAAGGTAGTCAATTGAAACGTCAAAATAATCTGCTATTTTAATAAGGGTTGCATAATCCGCTTGGCGCTCCATGTTTTCGTAACGGCTGATGCTGTTCTGGTTCATATGCAAGTCCATAGCCATTTTAAGCTGTGAAAGATGTTTCTTTTTTCGCAGTTCCTTTAATCTCATAATACCTCGTCAATTTTGATGCTTTTCTCATTATAATTGTACAAAACCACGCAAATAATCATCGTTTCACTGCCGATTATTTGCATATTTATACGTTTTAGCAATTTAAACGAAAAATAACATTTTATCTATTGACATAATTATACCAATATGGTATAATGGATATATCCCGAAACGGTATACTTTGAAATAAAGTTATCTGCCGAGGGTTCTCCATCTTTAAAAGTCCCCCGCCGCTGTGTTTTTTATTCACAGCGGCGGGGGCTTTTGCAATCTTTATGCAATTAAGTTAAGCTTATTTATGGTGCCATCCACCAGTCAGTGAAGCTATCCATATCCTTGTCGGCGTTTTCTTCAAGAGCGAATACTGAGGTAGTAAGGTCTTCAAGCTCGTGATCCGGCTCTTTGCCGTAAACATGATAATCAAAATAGTCGGTCATATACTCAATATCCTCCGGGATGACTGCGTGACCCTCCTTGTGGATATTTATTGCTATGTGATTCTCAATGCCCAAAGCCTTGAATATCTCCTTAGCGCCGAGGTAGCAATACCACATTGCCGGGGCGTTTACCCAGTCCTCATATATGCAGGAGCCGATTATAAACATATACCTTGAATCGTCTGCCACCAGCCCCGCAAGCATATGCTGATCCATCGGGAGCTTTTCGGAATCCTTGAACTTCAGGAACATATCGTTGAACCATCCGCGCTCAGCAGATGACTGAAGGCTTCCTATCGGCTCGTTCTGACCGTATTTATAATCTGCAGGAGCGCCCTTGGATGAAAAATCATAGGTCTTGCCCTCGGATTTATAGCGGTAAAGCGCCAATCCACCCGCGCCGGAGCAGGAAGGAGCAACCATCTTAAAGCGCTTCTCATACGCTCCGCACACTGCGGCAGCCTTTCCCCAGCGGGAAACACCGGTAACAATGGTGTTTACAGGGCTGATGTTAAGCTCCTCTCCAAGCCCTTCCTCCAAAGCGTCAATTATCTTGGAGCATCCCCAGCCCCATGCCATAAGAACGCCGGTCTGCTCACTGGGCTCGCTTCCGTAAGGGTAAAGCTCATAAAACGCGCCGATATGCTTGGTATCGTCAGACGCAACGGGGTATCCGAAGAAATCAAGGGTGATGGTTGCATAGCCGCATTTATTCGCCGTCTCCTCGCTGATTCCCTGATGCATTCCGACTATAACAGGATATCCGCCCTCTGGAGCCTCTATAGACTCGTCTGGGAGCATTACAGTCGCCTTAAAGCTTGTTTCCGCGCCGGTCGATATCCTCTTAATTTTAAGAGTGAGGGAGCCGTTTGAATATTCGTAGGAAAGCTCCTCGTCCGAGCCATCCCTCCACACGCCGTACATATAGTGCTGATACATTGCGCTGAGCTCAGCCGCACGTCCAGCCCACTCTGCAGGCGAATCCACAAAACTTCCGTCAAGATATGTAAATGGGTCGGGAATGTCCGAAACCGACTTTAAATCGGCAGGGTCGGGGAACTCAGTACCATCCCTTAAATTGCCGACAACCGAATTAACCATTTCCATAGCTGCCAAGACCTCCTTCTCATCTGCATTTTCATTTTCCAAAACCGCCTTTGCGGATTCTATCGAAGCCTTAAGATAATCACCATTTAGATATTCCGAAGCGTCCATTTCCTCAGCCTCGGAAACAGCGGCTTCAAGCCCTGATTTATCCAGCGGCGCGGGCGCTTCAATTTTTGGAGAGGGTTCATCGGCAGCTTCCCCATCCGAAGCGGTTTTTCCGGAGCATCCGAACAAACTGAGGAACATCACCATAGCCAAAAGAATACAAATTATTTTCTTCACAATATATGCACCTCCATTGCCATTAATTATATCACTAAATTAATAAAATGCAATAGATTTTGCACAATAATTATAAAATTTTTTAACTCGTGCCTGCAATTACGTACATAATGCCCTAAATTATAAATTCATTTCCATACCGATTTCATCCTTGATATGGCAGAACACAGTGAATCCCGCCTGCCTATACAGATTTCTGGCAGCATTATCCCCATCAATATACCAAAGAACCACTTTATGATACTTGCCGACCTGCCGCATTTCGTCAAGAACCAATTCCAGCGCTGCTCTGCCATAGCCCCTGCCCTGATACCGCTCGTCTATGAAAAACTGATTCAGCTCATAGGCATTAAGGTCAGGGTAGTCGCAATACAAGCCCATGCCGACCGGCGTATCATCATCATAAATAAAGAATGCGCGGCTGCCCTCGTCACGGTATGCATACGCCCTTGCCAGTATGCCGTAAGCATCAAGCACATAATCCATCTGTTCGCCGGCAACATTGAGGTCACAAAGCCAGTTGTCTCCGTCAACGTCTACTATATGAAGCATTTGTGTCTCTCCTTTAATCAATATTTGATAGCTCCCTGATAATCTCACTCGCCATAACAATTCCCATTGCCGCAGGGGCGAACGCCACCGAAGCCGGAATATGCCGCCCGAAGCTCTCATCATCTATATTACCCAGCGGCTTCCGCGGTTCTTCCTTGGAATAGACTGTTTTAAGCGATTTTATCCCCCTTTTGCGAAGCTCATAGCGCATGGTTCGCGCCAAGGGGCAGACAGAGGTTTTATAGATATCCGCGACCTCGAAGCGCGTCGGGTCGAGCTTGTTTCCTGCGCCCATCGCGCTGATAATTTTTACCCCAGCCTGCTTCGCGCGGACTATCAGCTCGATTTTTGACGACACCGTGTCGATGCAGTCGGCGATGTAATCATACTCAGAAATCGGATAATCATCCGCATTTTCTGGGGTATAGAAGACGTTGTTGATTGTAACCTTGGCATCCGGGTTGATATCTAAAATCCTATCCCGCATGACCTCGACCTTGGGCTTGCCGGTGGTGCTTTCAAGTGCGATTATCTGGCGGTTACGGTTGGTTGTGCTTACGGTATCGCTGTCAAACAAAGAAATGTTGTAAATACCGCTCCGTACAAGCATTTCGCAGACATATCCGCCCACTCCGCCGATTCCGAAAACCGCCACCCTGGCGTTTTTCAGCCTCTCCATCCCATCAGCACCGATAAGAAGCTCGGTTCTTGAAAATATATCCATAATATTACTTTACCTTGTCCAATCTTTCTATAATCAATTTCGCGACGATTCCGGTAACCGTCCCAAAGATCGCTCCGAACAGCAAAAGAGCCGGAAGATATCCCAAAACTCCCCTGCCCATCATGATATATGCCGCCAAAAGCTGCCCGATATTGTGAAAAACTCCGCCCGCCGCGCTGACTCCTACAGGCGAAAAGCGGTTTAACTTTTTCAGGATTATCATAACGGCAAGGCTCAAAGCTCCTCCGCAGAGGCTGTATATAAGCCCTGTAAAGCTTCCGAATAACAGCCATGAAAGGATTATGCGTACCAAGGAAACAAGCGCGGCTTCGGCGGGCGAGCAGAGGTAGAGCGCCGCCAGAACTGCCAAATTAGCAACTCCCAGCTTTGCCCCGGGGATGCCGATAGACGGCAGAAGCATTTCCAGCCAGCTAAGTCCGAAGGCAAGCGCCGCCAGAACACCGACATAAGCCACCCGCTTGACGGTCTTATTCGTCTTTCCCGCTCCATTAGCCTCGCTCATGCCTCACACCACCGTTTACAAAACAAAATCAAACTCTTCGCCGGAAATCTCAACGCTCACACCGCCCGGCAGACATACTATCGCTTCGCCGGCATGGGATATCTCCCCTTTGCGCTCGCAGAGCTTATCCGGGCAGGCGGCGTTTTTGACGTATACCCCGCCATCCTTTATAACAACGGTCAGTATTCCGTCAACGTCAATTTCCGCGATTTCATCTATGGGATACTCGCCGAACACCTCGCCATTTTCGCGGATAATTACTGTTTTACCCTCTGATTTCCCTGCGCTCAATATCAGATATGATACCATCGCCAGAGCAATCAGCACCGCTATAAGAACGCAGTCGGCAAGCGGCTTTGAGAGCTTTTTTGTGTTCACAGTCCTCATATCTCTATATCCCCGACAGACTTTGTGCTGCCGTCCGGCATTATCCAAATAGCCTTTATCTCCAGCTTTTCGCAAAGTGCCTTGCCCGATTCAAAATCCATGCAGAACAGCGAGGTCGAAAGCGCATCGCCATCGGCGGAGTTTTCGCAAATCACCGTCACCGAGCGATACATATCGGCGGGATAAAGCGTGTCCGGGCTGATTATGTGCGAATACCGCACGCCGTCAAGCTCGAAAAACCGCTCGTAATCCCCACTTGTCACAACAGACAGGTCGCTCGCCTTAACGCCTGTAAGAATCCCGCCATCAGGGTCGCGGATTCCTATATTCCAATCGCCATCCGGCTTTTTGCCTGATGTCTTTATGTTTCCGCCCAAGTCAAGGGCAAAGTCTTTGACTCCCAAATCACAAATAAGCTCAGCCGCCTTCTGTGCGGAATAGCCCTTAGCTATCGCGCCGACGTCTATGCGCATTTCAGGGTCGGAAAGGGTGATTTTGCCGTCCTCTATGACAAGCTTGGATATATCCATGTGCATGGATGCCTGCGCAAGCCTGTCCTTATCGGGGAGCACGCCATCCTCACGGGAATCATGCCAGAGCGAAAGAACAGCGCCCATGGCAATGTTGAGCTTCCCGCCGGAAAGCCCATAATACTCCTTGCCAAGCTCTAAAAGAGCTGTTATATCCTCGTCAGGGTTTTCAAGATAGCCGTCCCTGTTCAAAGCCATAATCCCGCCCTCGGACGGGCCGTAATAAATATCAAAGAGCCGGTGAAGCCGCAAAAGCTCCTCATGCAGGCTCTCACTGACGCTTTTAAACTGTTCTTCGGAATCGCAGTATGCGGTAAAGGTGCATACCGTGTCAAAAACGTCAGTATAGCTTGTCTGAAAGCGCTCGGTGGGTTCTTTTTCACATCCGCTGAGTATGCTCAGCGAGATAAGAACCGCCCAAAGCGCCGGGAGAAGCCTTTTCATGCTCACCGACCCCCATATTATTTTTTATCTATAGGCTACTGCCCTATTACTACCGCCTTATCACGCTTAACGATAATCTTAGCCGGGCACTTCTCTGCGCACTTGCCGCAGCCTATGCACTTCGACTGATCAATCGCCGCAAGGTTGCCGTTTACGGTTATAGCGCCTGTTTCGCAGATCCTTGCGCACATTCCGCAGCCCAAGCAGCCTTCGGAGCAGGCAGACTTAACATCCTTGCCCTTTGCGTGGGAGGAGCAACGGACAACGTACTGCGCGTCGTAAGGTATGATCTCGATAAGGTGATTCGGGCAAACCGAAACGCACTTTCCGCACGCCTGGCACTTTTCGCGGTCAACAACAGCCAAGCCGTCAACTATTCTTATAGCGTCGAACTGACAGACGCTCGCACAAGTGCCGAAGCCGCAGCAGCCATATGCGCACTTCTTTGCGCCGTGCTTGGGTGCAAGGTAGGCTATGCGGCAGTCGTGCTCATCGAAATAGCTGTAGTCGGCGTTGGTCTTGGCGCAGGTGCCGGAGCATTTTACAAATGCAGTCATCCTTACTCCCGGCTCGAGCGATACGCCCATTATCTCACCGATTTTAACTCTGTCCGAGGATGGGCAGAGTGATGGATCGGCGCCGTCAGCCACTATCGCCTTTGCATAAGCGTCGCAGCCGGCATATCCGCAGCCGCCGCAGTTGCTTCCCGCCAGACATTCGCGGACAGCGGCTTCCCTCGGGTCGGCTTCGACCTTGAACTTATCGGACAGAATTCCCAGTCCTACGCCGATAATAATGCTTATAACAATTATTACCGCGGCGGCAATAAGTATTCCTGTTAACATCTTTGCCGCCTCCTTAAAGTGTTCCCGAGAAGCCTACAAACGCCATAGCCATAAGTCCGGCGGTTACCAGAACTATCGGCATACCCTTAAAGGCTTCGGGGATGTTGTTGTCTTCGATTCTTTCACGGATGCCGGACATTATAACGATTGCAATAAGGAATCCGACAGCCGTTCCGACAGAGTATATCATAGTCTCGGCAAAGCCGTAGCCCTTCTGAGCGGAATCTATGGCAACGCCTAAAACCGCGCAGTTGGTGGTTATAAGCGGCAGATACACACCCAAGGCGTTATAAAGCGAGGGTATCTTCTTTTTAAGGATGATTTCAACAGCCTGAACCAGCGCGGCAATTATCAATATGAAAACTATCGTGCGCAGGTAAACAAGGTCAAATTTTTCCAGAATCAGCTTGTTGATAACGTATGTTATAGCAGATGAAAGGGTTATAACCGCTATGACCGCCGAACCCATTCCGACTGCCGTGGAGGTCTTTTTGGAGACGCCCAAAAACGGGCACAGTCCCAAGAATCGGCTTAAAACGACATTGTTTACAAGCGCCGCGGATATTATTCCCAAGAAAAGAGTTGTTAAAGCGTTCATTCGTTTTCGCTCCTTTCAACTTTACCCAGCGAGCAGGATTTGTCCATGCATCCGGCGCATTTGCCATCACACTCAAAGCCTTTCTTATTGGTTGCGCTGGGTGCCTTGAACTTGTTCTGAAGTGCTGTGAGAATCGCCAGGACAAAGAACGCACCAGGGGCAAGTATCATAATGGATATCGGCTGGAAGCTCTGCGGCATTATTCTGATTCCGAAGAAGGTTCCTGCGCCCAAAAGCTCGCGCACTGCGCCGATAATCGTCAGCGCAAGGGTGAAGCCCAAACCCATTCCCAAGCCGTCGAAGAAGGATGCAAGCGGCGGATTCTTTGAAGCGTAGCTCTCCGCTCTGCCCAAAATTATGCAGTTTACGACTATCAGCGGAATATACAGTCCCAGTGAAGCATAAAGGCTTCTTACATAGGCCTGCATCAGCAATTCAACTATAGTTACAAACGAAGCCACAACCACGATATACGCCGGCATTCTCACCCTATCTGGGATGAATTTTCGCAAAAGCGATATCATCAGATTGGACATCATCAGAACCGCGCAGGTCGAAAGACCCATTCCAAGGCCGTTTATAGCGCCGGTCGTTACCGCAAGGGTGGGGCACATTCCCAGCATAAGAACAAAGGTCGGGTTTTCCTTGATGATGCCGTTATACAGTCTTTCCAAAGCTGTTTTCATATTACTCCGCCTCCGTTTCAATTGCAATTATTCCCAATTTTTCGGATGCATACCCGATTCCGGTGTTCACCGCATTGGTGACAGCCTTTGTGGTAAAGGTCGCGCCGGATATAGCATCTATCTCATCCGGAGCAGTCTTACCGGTCTTTGTGAACTTTACCGAGCCTGAATTGATACCCTTGAACTGGCTTATCCAGTCCTCGTTCTGACAGTTAGCGCCCAAGCCGGAGGTTTCGGACATCTGAGTCACCTTAACGCCGGTAATCTCGCCGGTTTTGGATATTCCCAGCGACAAAACTATATCCCCAGCATATCCCTCATGAGATGTTAAAGACAGCACACAGCCGATATCCGCGCCGTTTTCGTCCTTGGCATAAAGCGCCGCGTTCAGCGTGACGTTGCCGCCGGACAGCTCTGCCGGGCATTTGCCCTCGACAGCTTCAAAGCTTGCCGCCTGCGGAAAGACCTCCCTATATGATGCCTGACGCTCTTCTTCCTTCGCCGCCGCTATGGTGTCCTTGGTGACTGAATAAACCACCGAAAGCAGTACCCCGGCGATGAGGGTTATCGCGACAAGTCTTAAAGTATCCTTAACTATCCTGCTCATTTTGAAGCCTCCTTATGCTCAAGTCCGAACGGCTTGGGAGCCGTCCACTTCTCTATAAGTGGCGTCAGAAGGTTTGAGATGATGATAGCGTAGCTCATACCCTCGGTAGAGCCGCCGCAAGTGCGGATGAACGCCGTCAGGAAGCCTATCAAAACAGCATATATAACCTGTCCCCACTTGGTTACGGGGGCTGTCACATAGTCGGTAGCCATAAACACAGCACCGGCGAGCAGTCCGCCGCCCATAAGGTGGGTCGCAACGTAATTAACGTCCACCGCTGCGCCCTTGCCAAGTCCGAACAGCACCACAAACACCGCCGCCGAGCCTATAACGCATAATGGAATTCGGGGATTGATTACCCTTTTTATGATAAGATAAGCCGCGCCTATAAGTATAGCCAAAACGCTCGTCTCACCAATGGTTCCGGAATGAGTTCCCAAGAACAGAGTTGTCAAGGGGACGCTTCCGCCGTCTCTGAGTATCGCTAATGGAGTAGCTCCCGAAACGCCGTCTATTGCGGGGTAGGCGGTCATTATCGTCGGGAAGGATATAAGCAAAAAGCACCTTGCAGCAAGGGCGGGGTTCATAAAATTCTGACCCAGTCCCCCGAAAAGGCATTTAACCACGATGATGGCGAACGCTCCGCCAATTATGGGAAGCCACCACGGTGCGGTAGAATAAAGGTTTAGCGCTAAAATCATACCGGTAACGACAGCGCTCAGGTCGCCTATAGTTACCTTTTGCTTCAAAAGCTTTTCATATATGTATTCACTTCCCACGCAGGAAGCTATGCACAATGCGGTTATAAACAGCGCCCGCCAGCCAAAATTATATACGCCCATGGCAATAGCCGGAATCAGCGCTATAACAACATCAAGCATTATGCTTGCGGTTGTTTCCTTCGCTCTTATATGGGGCGAAAGTGAAACGTTATAAAGCTTCGACATAAAATTATCTTTCCTTTCTTCCCATACGGTTATTTCTTAGCCGCCGCTTTTTTCTTTTCGGCCAATACGTGCCGCTTCGCGACGGATATCGACTGCGAAAGCCTTCTTCTTGCCGGGCAGATATATGTGCAGCAACCGCAGCCTATGCATTCCAGACCGCCCAGCTTTTCAAACACATCATACTTATAATTGTCGGCAGAGTTTTTGAGCTTTGCTGGCATAAGCCTTTCAGGGCAGACCTCCAAGCACTTGCCGCACCTTATGCAGGCACTCGGATTCATGCTTGCTACATCGTCGTGCGCAAGGCAGAGTATGCACGAAGTCGTCTTGGTAACAGGCTGGTCGAGCCCGGAAACCGAACCGCCCATCATGGGACCGCCGAAGATGACCTTTTCGGGCTCCTCGGTGAATCCTCCCGCAGCCTCTACAAGCTCGTTAGCGCAGATACCAAGCGGAACCTCAAAGTTCGAGGGGTGAACGATATCATCCCCGGTGACGGTGACAACTCTTGTTACCAAAGGAGTATTATAGGCAACAGCATCGGCAACCGCCAACAGCGTCGCGTAGTTTATGACAACACATCCCGCGTCCGCCGGGAGCTTTTTAGAGTTGATTTTCCTGCCGGTAACTGCACTGATGATAACTCTCTCGCCGCCCTGCGGGTACTTCTTTTTAAGCGGCTGAACATACATCCGCTCGCTTCCCGCGACAGCTTCGGAGAGCTTCTGGATTCCCAACGGCTTATTGGATTCTATCGCAAAAACGCCCTTGGCATTCTCGAAAAGCCTTAAAAGAATCTTAAGACCCAAGACCGCCTTTTCGGTCTGCTCTATCATAAGGCGATAGTCACAGGTGATATACGGCTCGCACTCCGCGCCGTTTACTATTACGTAATCGATTTTTGAGTCGTCCTTAACCGCAAGCTTAACGCTTGTCGGGAAGCCCGCTCCGCCCATTCCTACAAGTCCGGCGTGCTTTACAGCCTCCCTTATCTGCTCCTTGGTGAGCTTTTCATAATCCCGGGCTTCGCCCAATCCCTCGACTGCTTCATACTCGTTGTCGTTTTCGACGATTACAGCCATAACCTCATCGCCGTTGCCGGTTATTACCGGACCTACCTTTTTGACCGTTCCCGAAACCGAAGCGCATATATCCGCGGAGACAAATCCCCCCGCCTCGGCAATCGTCTGACCGACAAGTACCCTGTCCCCCGGCTTTACGATCGGCTTTGCGGGCGCGCCTATATGCTGGCTCATAAGATATGTAAGCTCGCCCTTTGGCGATAGTCTGGTTATAGGCGAATCGCAGGAAAGCTCCTTGCCGTCATAAGGGTGAACGCCGCCCTTGAAGGTTCTGGTTTTCATTTAAGCCTCATCCCTTTCTTATAAATATATAAATGATGCGAAATTATTATTTATACCGATTTATTTATCATAACCAATCGGTTTTATATCGATACCCACCAGCAAACGCCATATTTATCAATCACAGTGGCGCAGCATTTGCTCCAAGGCAGCTCGTGGATTTCCTCTAATATCACTCCGCCGTCGCTGAGTACGCCCACCGCATTCTTAACTGCGGCAGCACTGCCTAATTCAAATGCGTTAAAGGTCATTGTTTGCAGCCTCATGCGGTGAATCGCGCTTACATCATACGGCTCGGGCGCTTCCGCTACGGCAAGAATCGGCTCGCCGTTTACCGAAAGCTCACAATGCTCATACTTGGTCTTGGCTTCGTTTTTAATTTCAAACGAGACCTCTGCCCCGAAAGCCTTGCAGTATGTTTCCACCGCCTCAATGCTGTTCATCACATATACCTGTGTATAGCACTTCATATTATATTCCCCAATCGTTCTGTATCAAATGGCTGTACACTCACAAATATCAATTCATTATATCATAATATTTCGACAATATCAATTCTTTTTGAGAAAATAAAAGCGCTTTACCATAATTTCTAATCAAAAAGCAGCCCATCACCGCTCAAAAAAGCGACAATGGGCTGATTTTCAGATTGGAGTGTCAGTCAAATATTATTATTTTCCCTGATAGAAGCCGTTGCAGGCAAGGAAGGAGTAAAGCTGTTCGCCATGCTGCTGTTCCTCCGCCTGAATGTGGTTCAAGACCTTTCTTGCGTTGGGGTCGCCGAACTCGAACACGCTTACATCATAGAGCGAGGAAACGTGCTTTTCGGTCGAGAGCATATCGCTGGCAAGGAACTTATCGATATCGGCAGACTGCTGGTCAGCATACTGGATTTTCTTGCACCAGCCGTTGTTCTCGTTCTTCAAAGGACCTGAAGGAACTGCGGGAACGGTGCCGTTGAGCATTGCGCTGATGGTGTTGTAGTGGTTCTGCTCCACCTTTGCAATGCTGCAGAACAGATCCTTAAGCTCCTGAGAGCAGGCGTCGTTTGAGTACTTGGTGTACTTGTCAACGCAAAGTTGCTCCTGATCCTTTAAGTCCTTTAAAAGTCCTGTTTCTTTCTGGGTTAAATTCATAACGATATCTCCTTTTCATTAAGATACCGTTATTATTTCCCGGGATTGGTTCAAATATTCGCTTGAACATTCAAGTCATATGGTATTCATTTTCATTGTCAGTTATATAACTGATGGCGGGATAATTTGTTCAGCCACGTGCTCAAGCTGTACATCCTCCTGCTTTAGCGACTTCCATACCCTTGTCATGATGAATGCAGTTGGAACAAACGCTAAAACATCGGCAATAGGCGCCGCCCAGAAAATACCGGTAACTCCGAACTTCAAGGGAGCTATCAGCGAGGCAATAATCAGGAAAACATCGCGGAGCATTGAAAGAGGTGCCGCCAGATGCGCCTTGCCGATTGATTGCAGGAATATTGCGCAGACCTTTTGCAGGCAGGTAAACAATATCAGCGATAAATAAATCCGCAGACATCCTGTTGCGAATTCAAGGTAAAGCTCGCCGTCAGAGCCGAACATCATTATAAATGCCTTTGGGAACAGCTCAATAAGCAGAGTTGCCACGATGCAGACTAACGCTGTATATTCAAGAATCAGCTTTAAAAGCTCTCTTACCCGCAGGTAAAGCTTCGCGCCGTAATTGTAGCCGACAATCGGCTGTGCACCGGCGGCTATGCCTATGGCTATATTCAGAATTATCTGGAAAAGCTTCATGATAACTACGAACGCCGATAAAGGAATAACCTGACCGTAAGGTGAAAGCGCGCCGTACTCAACAAGCAGGATATTATTGATTATTGTAATTACAACGATGGAAAGCTGAGTTAAGAAGCTGGATGTTCCAAGCGCCATAATCTGTCTTAACAGTCTGCCGTCCGGGGTGAAGCTTTTCGCACTGATTTTGAAACTTTTTGCGCGGAACAGATAGCTCGCACATATCAAAAAGCTTACAAACTGCCCCAAAATGGTAGCAACAGCCGCGCCGCTTATGCCCATAAACGAGATGAAAATCGGGTCGCCGATAATGTTAATGATTGCCCCGGTAAACATAGCTCCCATCGCCAGCTTAGGGCTTCCGTCCGCACGGATGATGGAGGCAAGGCAGTTCTGAGCCAGAGCCAAGGGCATCATCGCGTAAATAATAACGCCGTAATCCGAAGCAAGCGATAGCGTTTCGGCATCCTTAGCGCCGAGCAGTCTTAAAAGATTCTCCCCGCCTGCGTAGGCTATTGCAATAATAATGACTCCCGAAAGAAAAGCCATAAGCACGGCATTGGCAACGCCAGTATGGATTTTCTGCGTTTCCTTCTTGCCTAAAGCCATGCTGAGGTATGCCGCCGCGCCGTCGCCGAAGAACAGCGAAGCTCCCCATCCGATAACGGTTATTGGGAAGATGATTCCGGTGGCTGCGTTTCCAGCAGTGCCTATCATATTGCCGACAAATATCTGATCCACAATGTTATAAAGGCAGGAAATTATCAGCGATAATATGCATGGTATTGCAAACCTGCCCAACAGCTTTGAAAGCCTTTCCTTTCCGAGATAGCTGCTTTGATTTTCTGTTTCCATATAAATCCTCCTGAAATGAAATAAAGATTAAAAGGAGTCTTTATCCGAGGAAAGCTGCCTGAAAACTTCGACGGACAGAAAAAGCGGCGCAGAATCATGTCGTGATTCTACGCCGCTTAGCTGTTCGACTTAATTATTTTAGCACGAAAACATCAATTTGTCAAAGCGACTTCTGTCGCAAAATACTAAAACTTTTCTTGATTTTTAGGCGATAATGCGCATATATCAAAACTTTTGCAAGGTGTAATCACATCTCACATATCATGATACATCAAAAAGCCCGCATAAGACTGCGAGCTTTTTACATTATATCACTTTATGCTCTCCACATCATAAGGAGTAGTCTGATATACAAAATAGTTAAGCCAGTTAGAATAGAGCAGGTTTGCGTGCGCGCGCCATCTGACTATTGGCGGCTTGGTTTCGTCGTCGTTCGGGAAATAGTTTGCGGGAACCTTTATATCCAGTCCCTTTGCCTTGTCCCTGAAATACTCCTTAGCAAGCGTTCCGGGGTCGTATTCCGAGTGACCGGTTATGAAGATTTGCTTGCCACCGCCGGTCATGCAGGCGTAAACCCCGGCGATCGGGCTTGTTGCAAGGATTTTAAGCTCGGGTATGGCCTCGACATCTTTGATATCAACGGTTGAATTTCTCGAATGAGGGGCATAGAAGACATCATCGAACCCCCTGAAAAGGATTGGATTTTTGTAGTCCACGGTGTGCTCAAACACACCGAACAGCTTTTCGGGCAGCAGCTTCTTCTTTATCCCAAAGTGATAATAAAGCCCCGCCTGAGCGCCCCAGCAGATGTGGAAGGTGGAATGAACGTGGGTTTTTGTCCACTCGAATATCTCGCAAAGTTCCTGCCAGTACTCAACATCCTCAAATTCAAGATGCTCAACCGGCGCGCCGGTTATAATCATGCCGTCAAAGCGCTGGTTCTTAACCTCGGAAAAGGTCTTGTAAAAGGACAGAAGATGCTCCGCCGAGGTGTTCTTCGATTCGTGGCTGGCGGTATGTATAAGCTCCACCTCCACCTGAAGCGGAGTGTTGCCGATAAGCCTTATAAGCTGGGTTTCGGTCTCCACCTTGGTGGGCATAAGGTTCAGAATAAGTATTTTCAGCGGGCGGATGTCCTGGGTAATCGCCCGGGTCTCGGTCATTATGAAGATATTTTCGTCGGTCAGAGTTTTAGCCGCCGGCAGGGAATTCGGAATTTTTATGGGCATTTTTTACACCCTTTCTTTTATATTTTGTGATTTGTGAGCTATTATAGCACATCCGGGCGGATATATCAAGAGCAAATCCGGCTGATTGTCGATTGCTTTATTAAGGAATATCTGCCCTATAAACTGAAAGTTTCACTTCTTTACTCTTAACAATAAGAAATCCGGCTTATGAAACAAATCGTTGTAATCTGGATATTGTTCAAGTATTTCATTTGTTGGTAATGGCTCAATCATTCTTTCTATCGAGAATCCCGCATTAATTAATGTGTTTATGATTGTCGAGAAAGTTCTATGGTATTTTTTGACATTGTCAACAAACCATACAGACTCTCTTTCTCCCTCGACACCATAATCTGCAAGATTAAGATGTATCTTATTGCCCTGCTCGTCTCTTGTCCATCTGTTTCCTCCAGAATGGCAGGTGCATAACGGATGCTCTTGTGAAAAAATAAATATTCCTTCTTTATCAAGCATATTGTAAATGTCGCTGACAACTCCTTCAAAATCTTCAACATAATGAAGTGCTAATGAACTAACTACTATATCAAATTGTTCATTTAATTCTGCAATTTTTTCCATAGGCATATTGATGTAAATTATATTAGGGTCACTGTTTTCGTTTCTGGCAACCTCTAACATCTTTTTAGATATATCAATCCCAACTACCTTTTTTGCTCCACAATCAATAAAGCGTTTACAATGTTCTCCAAATCCACATCCCAAATCTAATACTCTTTTGTTTTCTAAATCTGGCAGCATAGAAAACAATGCAGGTATTTCAAATAAGTTATTAGCATTTACTTTGTTATCTCTAATCTTTTTGTATCCATCAAAGAATATTTCATTATCATATATATTCTGCTGTGCCATCTTATCCTCCATCAATCATGAAACTTCAAATTTATCTCTTATTTCTCGTTAAAAAATGAACAGTAACCCTCAAAGAATAGCTTCCCTATAAACTGAAATTTAATATAACACATATGTAGTATACATTAACAACTCAAATGCGATTGATTAGATTCCTTTAATATCCAATCAATGATTTCAATCATCGTACTTCCTCTGTTTTCTACACTCCCAATCAGTAGTTTTTCAAACCACTCCTGACATGGAATGAATTTTAATTTTGAATATCTACGATATAAACTGCTTGACGGAGGAATTGGCATTTCGTTGACTGCCCAGACTCCCTCCAACACCTTCCATGTGTTTGTTGTGACAAGATAGGAAATCAGTAAAACATCTTGTTTTGAAAATGCAGATTCCAGTTTCAATCTTGTACTTTTCAGCCAGTAGCAAATTGCGGATTGCTCTTTTTTTGAAACACAATAATGCTCCAGTACATTTTCAGCATATATAATAATCTCCTGTGCCTTTCCATTATCGTATTCAATCTTCGCATCAAGATATTTATATATCTCCATTGGATTGCTTTTCAACTTATCAATAGCCTTATCAAAAGTGGTATAATGTATTTCTACTAAAACTCCATCAATTAACTGTGATACAAATTCATCCCTTTTTCCAAGCACGATAATGTCCAAATCAGATAACTCGGTTGCTGTACCATATGCAACAGAACCATTTAACAATACAGCATCAATGGAAGCATCTTTTTTAAACTCTAAAACCAGCTCGTGGAATATTTCCAATTGTTTATGCATAGTTTCACCTTTTCTATTCCCGTGTAAACTCTCTTTTATAAATTCAAATTTATCTCCTATTTATACTTATTCTACGTTAAAAAGTGTCTGTAAAATCGCTGCAAAACCCATCGTATAGCGGTTTTGTGGCGATTTTACAGCAACACTTTTACGTAGAATTAGTATTAATCACACCAAGCCCGCACATTCTCCCAAAATTTCAGTAGAATAAACACATCTTACTAAACCGACCGCCCACGGAACTAAACCGCAGGCGGTCTTTACATTTTACATATTACAGCGTATCCAACGCCTGCTTAATATCGTCAATCAAATCCTGAGCATTCTCGATTCCGCAGGACAGCCTTACCAAATCCGGCGATACGCCCGCCGCTTCAAGCTCGGCGTCGTTCATCTGACGGTGAGTAGCGCTTGCGGGGTGCAGACAGCAGGTTCTTGCATCCGCGACGTGGGTCTCTATTGCGCAGAGCTTAAGCTCCTTCATAAAGCTCTCGGCGGCCTTTCTTCCGCCCTTAACTCCGAAGCTGACAACTCCGCAGGAGCCGTTGGGAAGATACTTTTTAGCCAAAGCGTTGTCAACATTGCCCTCTAAATCGGGGTAGAACACCCAACTGATTCGCGGGTCGGATTCAAGATATTTTGCAACCGCCAAAGCGTTCTGGCAGTGTCGCTCCATTCTTACGTGAAGGCTTTCAAGACCCAAATTCAGTAAGAATGCCGACTGAGGTGAAGGCGTAGAGCCGAAGTCCCTCATAAGCTGTGCTGTCGCCTTGGTGATGTACGCGCCTGCCTGACCGAATCTCTCGGCATAGGTTATGCCGTGATAGCTCTCGTCAGGAGTGGTGAGACCCGGGAACTTATCGGCGTGAGCCATCCAGTCAAACTTGCCCGAATCGACTATGCATCCGCCGACTGCGGAGCCGTGACCGTCCATATACTTGGTGGTGGAATGGGTTACAATGTCTGCACCCCACTCAAACGGGCGGCAGTTTATCGGGGTCGCAAAGGTGTTGTCCACAATAAGCGGAACGCCGTGCTTATGGGCGGCATTTGCAAACTTCTCGATATCAAGAACCCTAAGTGCCGGATTTGCTATTGTCTCGCCGAAAACAGCCTTGGTGTTGGGCTTGAATGCGGCTTCAAGCTCAGCCTCGGTGCAATCCGGGGCGACAAAGGTGAAGTCTATTCCCATCTTCTTCATCGTGACCGCGAACAAATTAAATGTTCCGCCGTAGATGGAGGACTCCGCGACAACATGATCCCCGCAGGTGGCAATATTGAACACCGCAAAGAAGTTGGCCGCCTGACCGGATGATGTCAGCATGGCGGCGGTTCCGCCCTCTAACTCGCAGATTTTGCGGGCAACCGTGTCGCAGGTCGGGTTTTGCAGGCGAGAGTAGAAGTAGCCCTCGGCCTCAAGGTCGAATAGCTTGCCCATATCCTCGCTGGTGGCGTATTTAAAGGTGGTGGACTGAATTATTGGCACCTGCCTGGGCTCGCCGTTTCCGGGAGTATATCCCCCCTGAACGCAGGTGGTTTCTATCTTTCTCATATGTGATTCCATCCTTTCGTTAATTACCAATCAGACGGTCTGTCTCCATCCTCTTGTATCAGGTCTTGTGCCCCACTGGATGCCGGTCAGCTCGTCGTATAGCTTCTGGGTGAGCTCGCCGATTCCGCCGTTGCCGATTACGAATACTTCATCCTTATAGCGAAGTTTTCCTACAGGAGATACGACAGCCGCGGTGCCTGTTCCCCAGACTTCCTCCAAAGCTCCCGAATGCGCAGCCTCTATAAGCTCGTCAACAGAAATCTTTCTTTCCTCGACCTCATAGCCCCAGCTGCGGCAAAGCTCTAAAACGGAATTTCTTGTGATGCCGGGCAGGATAGATCCGTTGAGCATAGGAGTAACAATCTTGCCGTTGATTTTGAAGACTATATTCATAGCGCCGACTTCTTCGATATACTTTCTTTCAACGCCGTCCAGCCACAAAACCTGAGAATAGCCGTCGTCGTGAGCCTTTACCTGAGCTTTCAGGGATGCTGCGTAGTTACCGCCGGTCTTTGCGTAACCGATACCGCCCCTAACCGCTCTTACATATTCGTCCTCTATCCAGATGCCTACAGGGGCAAGTCCGCTCTCGTAATAAGCGCCGGAGGGCGAAAGGATTACCATGAACAGGTAGCTGTTAGAGGGAGCAACGCCGAGGTGATCGTCGGTGGAGATTATAAACGGTCTGATATAAAGCGATGTGCCGGGTTCCTCGGGGATCCAGTCCCTGTCAACGTCTACAACAGCCTTTATTGCCTGAACAAAATCATCCTCCGGGATTCTGGGTATGCACAAACGGTCGTTGGAATTGTTGGCTCTTTTTGCGTTCATATCCGGGCGGAAAAGGTAAACCTCGCCGTTTGCGCCCTTATATGCCTTCAAGCCCTCGAACATGGTCTGTCCGTAGTGGAACACCATTGCGGCAGGGGAAAGGGTTATGTCGCCGAAGGGTACAACCCTTGCGTCATGCCAGCCCTGACCCTCGTCGTAATTCATTACAAACATATGGTCGGTGAAGATGTGGCCGAAGCCGAGCTTTGCGCCCTTTGCAGGCTTAGCCTTGGGTGAAGCAGTCTTTTCAATGCGAATGTTAAGCATAAAATATCAACTCCTGTTATAATTTCTGTATAAAAATATTGCTATATTACCCTTCGTAATTATATCCGGCTTCCAAAGCCTTAAGATTAAGCTCCAAAAGGTCTGCGTGACGTGCGGAGACAACCTTTTCAAGTCCCTTGCGGATATCGCCGAAGCTAACAACTCCGGTTTCCTTTATCAGTTTGCCTATTAAAATCATGTTGGCAAGAGTGGGGATTCCCGCCTCGCGCGCCATGCCTGTTGCCGGGATGTAGTAAGCGGTGACATCGGTTCTTGCGAGTTTTCTTTCGATAAGCGTGGAATCGACAAAGATTTTAGCACCGGGGACAGCCTCGTTTTCGTACTTATCCAGCGAGGGGAGATTCATCACGGCAAGTATATCAGGATTGGAGACTATCGGCGAGCCTACCGGGGTGTCCGCCACTATTACCGAGCAGTTAGCCGTGCCGCCGCGCATCTCCGGACCGTATGAGGGAAGCCAGCTTATCTCCTTACCCTCCATAAGTCCTTGATAGGCTAAGAATTTTCCGGCAAAGAGTATTCCCTGACCGCCGAAGCCTGCTATAAGGATTTGTGTGTACATATTACTTATCCTCCTTTGCAGAGCGGTCCTTGTATACTCCCAAGGGGTAGTAAGGGATCATGTTGGTATCTATCCATTCAAGAGCCTTTGCGGGGGTCATCCCCCAGTTTGTCGGGCAGGAGGATATAACCTCTACCAGCGAAAAGCCCTTGCCCTGAATCTGGTTCTCAAACGCCTTTTTAATAGCCTTCTTTGCCGCCAAGACGTTCTTCACGTTGTTAACGGCAACTCTCTGGATGAACTCCGGGCCGTCCAGTGAGGAAAGAAGCTCGCATATTTTTATCGGGAAGCCGACGGTTTTAACGTCTCTGCCGTAGGGCGAGGTCTGGGTGACCTGACCGGGCAAAGAGGTCGGAGCCATCTGTCCGCCGGTCATGCCGTAGATTGCGTTGTTAACAAATATTACCGTAATATTTTCGTTGCGGGTCGCCGCGTGAACAGTTTCCGCCATACCGATTGAGGCAAGGTCGCCGTCCCCTTGGTATGTAAATACAATGTTTTCGGGTCTTGCGCGCTTAAGCCCGGTTGCAACTGCGGGCGCTCTGCCGTGTGCGGCTTCTATCATATCGCAGCTGAAATAATCGTAGGACATAACAGCGCATCCAACCGGCGCTACTCCTATTGTATCTCCCAAAATGCCCAACTCATCAATCGCTTCGGCAACAAGACGGTGAATAATGCCGTGGGTGCAGCCCGGGCAATAGTGCAGGGGCGCGTCTGTAAGCGCCTTGGGCTTATCAAAAACTACCATCAGTTGTTACCTCCAATTGCTTTATTGATTGTTTCCATTATATCCTCCGGCGAGGGAATCATTCCGCCCGCACGGTTGCAAAGGTAGCAAGGCTTTGCGCAGTCCTCGCTCAGCCTGATATCCTCTATCATCTGACCCATGGAAAGCTCTACCGAGATAAACGCCTTGACCTGCTTAGCAGCGTCCGCAATAGCCTTTTTCGGGAACGGCCAAAGGGTAATCGGGCGAATCATTCCGACCTTTATGCCCTTTTCTCTTGCCGAGGTGATAGCATTCTTAGCCACTCTCGCCGCAATTCCGAAAGCGACTATGCAATACTCTGCGTCCTCCATCATGTAGGACTCATACATCACTTCATTCTGCTCAACGGTCTTGTAGCGCTCGTATCTTTCAAAGTTGATTTTTTCCAGCTTTTCGGGGACTAAGTAGAGCGAGTTGACGATATTATGCTCGCGCTGATTCTTTGTTCCGGTGAGCGCCCAAGGCTTTTCAACAGATGAAACCGTCTCCTCGGGGAGCTCGACCGGCTCCATCATCTGACCCATAGTGCCATCCGCCAAAATCATGGCGGGCATTCTGTATTTATCAGCCAAATCAAACGCCTTTGCGGTAAGGTCTGCCATTTCCTGAACTGAAGCGGGAGCTAAAACTATCAGGTGATAGTCGCCATGTCCGCCGCCCTTGGTCGCCTGGAAATAATCCGACTGCGAGGGCTGGATTCCGCCCAAACCGGGACCGCCTCTCTGAACGTTTACAATCAGCGCCGGAAGGTCGGAACCTGCTAAATAGCTTATACCCTCCTGCTTAAGCGAAACTCCGGGGCTGGAGGATGATGTCATCGCACGCAGTCCCGCCGCGGCGACGCCGTAAACCATATTGATAGCGGCGATTTCAGACTCCGCCTGCAAAAAAGTTCCGCCAATTTTAGGCATACGCTTTGCCATGTATGCCGCAACCTCGGTCTGAGGGGTTATCGGGTAGCCGAAATAGTGGCGGCAGCCCGCTCTTATGGCAGCTTCGGCGATAGCCTCGTTGCCCTTCATAAGTACCTTTTCTGACATAACTTAAAGCTCCTTTACTTTTCAACGGTGATAACGCAGTCGGGACACATGGTCGCGCAGAATGCGCATCCTATACACTTGGACATATCGGTGATTGCCGCCGGGGAATGGCCCTTTTTATTAAGCTTATCCTTGGCGATAATCAGAAGCTTTTTAGGGCAGGCGTCAACGCACAAGCCGCAGCCCTTGCAGATATCCTCTTTAAAAGTTACCTTTGCCATTAGATTATCTCCTTTATTTAAAAATCATAATACCTTTTCTGTAGTTTCATAGGAAAGACGTCCGGGATATCAAGCTCCGCCGCGATTTTATCCTCCACGGATGTGAACAATACCGGAAGCCCCGAAAGCTCGGAAAGCCTTTTTGCCTTCTCTTCGCTGTTATAAACAACCTCGGGAGTGGTTTCTCTGCCCAGATTCGTGTTATTTACGATTGCCGTGAACCCTATCCCCCCGGCAGCTTCGATTTCGCGCATGACCTCCAAGGCTTCTTCGGGGGTTTGTGTTAGCGGGCGGCAGAAGTTTGCAACGAATATCATCTCATAATCGTTTTCTTCTAAAATGTAGGGCGTGAATCGACCCAAAGCATATGCTCCCCTGTCGTCCCCACCTATATCCATAACGGCATGGGCGGAGCGGTTTTCCACCACTCCGTAAAGCTCGCTCGGCAGGGCGGGAAGGTCAACGTTGGAATTGGCATATTCTGGGGAAATTATTCTTATCCCCGAATTTTCAAGCCTCCCAATGCTGTCCTTCGTCCGAAAATACGGGTTTACAATATCAAGGTCGGCGATAACGACTTCAAAACCGGATTTATGCAGATATTCCGCATAGTTCACCGCGATATTGGTCTTTCCGCTGCCGTAATGACCGGCAAACAAGGTGACTCTTTTTGTTCTTATCATATCGCCGCCTCCCTTCGTTTCTGCGCTTTAAATTGCATATATCTATTTTAACTCTTTTACGCGATAAAATCAACTGTATATCTACACAAAATCGCGGAGCTTTGAAGCTAAAATACCGCGATTTTGCGGGATATTCCCAAAAATCAAAGCTTATTGCGCTGGATTTTGCCGCTAATAGTCTTTGGAAGCTCATCCTTGAACTCGATGATTCTGGGATACTTATAGGGCGCGGTATGGCTCTTTACATACTGCTGGATCTCCTTTTTAAGCTCATCCGAGGGGACTGTTCCCTTTGTTAAAACGATGCTTGCCTTAACAACCTGACCTCTTATCTCATCAGGCGCGCCGGAAACTCCGCACTCCAGAACGTAGGGCAGCTCCATAAGAACGCTTTCAATCTCGAACGGACCTATGCGGTAGCCCGAGGACTTGATGACGTCATCGATTCTGGAGACATAGAAGAAGTAGCCGTCCTCATCCCGCCATGCAGTGTCGCAGGTGTGATACATGCCGTCGTGCCAAACGTCCTCGGTCTTCTCGGGGTCCTGATAATATCCCTTATACAGTCCGCAGGGTGCGCCCTTGTCGGTTCTGATAACGATTTCTCCGACCTCACCGGCGGCGCAGGAATTGCCGTCCGGGTCGACGATATCAACATCGAACTGCGGACTCGGCTTGCCCATAGAACCAAGCTTGGGCACTGTTCCGAACAGGTTGCCGATGATAAGTGTAGTTTCGGTCTGACCAAAGCCCTCCATTATCTCAAGACCGGTGTATTCCTTAAATTTCTTCGAAACCTCGGGGTTAAGTGCTTCTCCGGCGGTGGTCATATGCTTTATCGAGGAAAGGTCGAACCTTGAAAGATCCTCCTTTATCATCATTCTGAGCATTGTCGGGGGCGCGCAGAAGGTGGTTATCTGGTATTTTGCGAACATGGGCAGGATGTCGTTAGCGTCGAACTTGTCGAAGTCGTAGACGAATACCGCTCCCTCGCACATCCACTGACCGTAAAGCTTGCCCCAGAGCGATTTGCCCCAGCCGGTGTCCGAGATGGTAAGGTGAAGTCCATCCCTCTGACAGCAGTGCCAGTATTTCGCGGTTACGAAGTGACCCAAGCCGTAGGTGTGCTTGTGCGCCGCCATCTTGGGGTTGCCGGTTGTGCCAGAGGTGAAGAACATCAGTGCTGTATCATCACCGCAGGAGCAATCCTCGGGGCGGTCGAATCTGCCGGTGAACAGGCAGTATTCGTTATTGAAATCATGCCAGCCCTCACGCACGCCGTTAACCATTATAAAGGTCTTAACGCTGGGACAGTCCTTGGCGGCGTTCATTGCGATATCCGCAGTGTCGCCGTCCGCTGTGCACACTATCGCAGATACCCCCGCCGCGTTGTAGCGGTAGCTGAAATCGTGTTCCTTAAGCTGATTAGTCGCGGGAATCGCAATAGCTCCCAGCTTGTGAAGCGCAACCATGCAGTACCAGAACTGATAATGCCGCTTAAGAACAAGCATAACCCTGTCGCCCTTCTTTATACCCAGCGACTTAAAATAGTTTGCGGTCTGGTTGGAGGCACGCTTCATGTCCTTAAATGTAAAATTTCTTTCGACATGGTGCCGATCTACATGGAGCATTGCGAGCTTGTCGGGGTATTTGTTCGCGATTTCATCCACGATATCAAAGCCGAAGTTGAAGGTTTCGAGGTTCTTGAACTTGATATCCCTCAGTCTGCCGTATTCATCCTCGATGCAATCGACAAACTTCTGCTCGCAGATGAGCTTTTCGGACTTGCCCGCCTGAATCACGTTCCGGCGGACGGTCTCCTCCTTAACGTCCTCTCCGGGAAGAACAACCGCCAAGAAGGTACAGTCCGCGCCGTCGACAGCTATCATACCGTGAGGGGTGGAGGAATTGTAGTAGATGCTGTCGCCCTCGTGCAGGACTTCTATATGCGGGCCTACCTGAACCTTCAGGCTTCCCTCGATAACAAGGTCGAACTCCTGACCGCTGTGGTTGGTAAGATGTATAGGCTGATTCTGCTGAGCCGCGGAGTATTCGTATTTAACCCAGTAAGGCTCGGCAATTTTATTGCGGAACATGGGCGCAAGGTTGGAAATATCTATTCCCTGCTCCTTGGCGGTTTTCTGACCCATTCCCTTTCTTGTAACCGTGTAGGACGAAAGGCGGGCGGCGTTGTTGCCCTCCAACAGGTCGGTAAGGTCGATATCGAATGCCAGCGCGCACTTGTGGATAAAGGTAAACGGAAGATCGGCTTCACCGGCCTCGTAGGTTATGTACTCAGCTTCGCTTACCTCGGTTTTATCTGCCATTTCCTTGGTGCTCCAGCCCATTATCTCACGCATTTCCTTTATACGTGCGGCGATATCCAAGAGTCTTGTCTGTGAGTTTTCGGTCATTATAAAATATCTCCTTTCAGCTTGTGAGGCGACAAAAAAGCCCGCCTCAAATTTCTTTGAGACGAGCGAAATAATTCAACCCGCGGTACCACTCAAATTGCCGAATCATTGCCACCCTATAAAAGATAGCATGATATTCAGCCGCTTTCAGGCTCTGACAAGCCCTTTACATTAACGCAGCATCACGTAAGGCGCCTACCCGCTTTAAAAAGCTATCGGACCTTCTGCTCGGAAGTGATGGGAGCATCCCGATATCTGCCGGCTTCCACCATGCCCGGCTCGCTGCCACTTATTTCAGTCTATACCCGCCCTATTTTGGCACCAAGTGAGACTGAAATTAGTGATAGATATCGATTGGAATTTCCGTCTTCGTCATCGCATTTATTGAATAGATTATATCACTTTAAACCTGCGAAGTCAACATGATATTTCAGATAAATTTTGTGCCTATTTATCCCATAATCCTGTTGATATTGCCTATAGACCCAAGTTGAAAATTTTATTGGCGTTTTTATAGAGTATCTTATCAAGCTCGTCTTCGTCAAGTCCGAGAGCGTAAAGCTTTGAAAGCTCATCTGTAGGGTCCCACATGGGAAAATCGGTGCCGAAAAGCACCTTATCCGCGCCGTAAGCCTCGATAAGCGCCTTGCCCTCCTCCGACGAGAAGGCAAACAGGCTTGAAGAGCAGTCGACATAGAAATTATCATATCCGCTAAGCTCCCGCCGTGCATCCTCCCAGACGGTATATCCGCCCATATGCGCGCCGATAACGGTCAGATTCTTATATATATCCAGAATCGGCTTTATGCGGTTGGGGTTGGAAAAATCAAACCGGTTGTCCCCGCAGTGCATAAGCACCGGCAAGCCTTTTTCCTCGCAGATGTCGTATATCTTCAAACAGCGGTAATCGTCCGTCTTGAACTGCTGAATATCGGCGTGGAGCTTTACCCCCTTAAGTCCGAGTGATACAAGGTGGTCAATATCCCCCTTGATATCCTCACTGTCGGGGTGAACAGTGCCAAGTCCTGTGAAAATATCGGGATTCTGGACTACAGTTCCGGCTATAAACTCATTAATAGAGCGCGTCTGCGATGGCTTTGTCGCCACCGAGAAGATTATGCTTTTTGTGAGCCCTGATTTTTTTATAAGCTCCTTAACCGTTTCTACCCTGCCATCATAGCGCATCGGCGCGCCGTAAAACATTCCTATGCTTTGGGAAGCCTTTTCAGCTATCTTATCGGGATAAACATGGCAGTGGCAGTCTACTATTTTACGCATTTGTGTTGCAGGTCCTTTCGCTGATGTCAATTTTCAAACAGTCATATTATAGCGGCTTTGTGTGAAAAAGTCAAGCACAAGGGACGTTACTGCCCCTTGTGCTCAATTCCGACAGTTATGCCGGCAAGTTCATCAGGAAGACACAATCTGTCATCCTGCCGCTTGGTTTAATCGTTTACAATAAGCTTAATCGCCTGCTTCTGCTCAACCTCACCCAAAGATGTATTATAGGTCGGTTCAGGTCCGATAAGCGAAGGCTTAAGGCTTTCCTCTGCGGACATGATGACAAACTTCTGCAGCACCAGATTCTGATCCATGCCCCAGAATCTTATGGTATGCTCGCCCTTGGTCAATGTCAATGCAGTTTCGCATCTTCTTCCGCCCTGCTCGATGGTTGCGTACCATCCACCGCTTACGCCGGAAACATAGCCCTCACCCTGAATGTTGAGCTCGCTTATATCTCCGCCGTCAAGCTGGATACCTGCGTTGAGGTGGGTCCCCTCGTCGAAGGAGACGTTGTTGCCCTGACCGGCGTAAACCGTAAGCTTATAGTCCCCATCCTCGGGGATATAGAAGTTATACTCTATCCACGGACCCTCACCCGCCTTGAAAGCCTTGGTGTGGGTTTCGAGCATCTTGACCGAGGTCTGGGATTTTCCGTAGCCTTCAAGCACCGTCCAGCTTATGCCGTTTTTAGCGCCCTTGTCGGCGTAATCGTCCGCCTTGATGGATATTATGCCGTCCGACATGAAGTGGGTTTTCGGAAGCTTCGCCTTTGAAGTATCTATAACCTTGGCATTGACCTCGATATCGACCGTTCTGTCGCCGCCGGTTATGGTTATCTTGCCGCTCTTGTCCGCTGATACCTTAGACCAGTCGACTTTGACGGTGAAGCTCTTGGAAACAAGGTAGGAGCCGCTTGTCTCGCCCTCTATAATGATGAAATCGTCGCTTGTGCTTATGCTGTAATCGACCGCTTGGTTGCCGGCGTTGGTCAGGTTTACAACCATCGCTTGCTTTTGGGTGGACTCAAAATCAGGGAGGGTTGCGGTTCCCGCCTTGTATGCGCGCTTCTCTGTCGGGATGTCCACTATCATCTGCGCGCCCTCGTCGGCCTCCACCTTCTGGGGAGTAATCTTTACTGCGGATTCGCCGTTCCAGCTCGAATAATTCATATGCGCCTGAGCCTTTACGTTTCCCAGAACCGGATCGTTATACTGCTTGCAGTAGTCGGGCGAGGTTATGATCATTCCGTACCACTTGTTAAGACCGTTCAAATCCTCGCCGAGGGTCATATACTTCTCTGTAAGCTCTTCGTCGTACTTAAGATATTCATTTACAAGGTCATAATACTTATTCGCAATGGTTGACCTTCTCTGAGCGTAAAGATTGTTGATACCGTACATTATCTGGATTCTTACAACGTTGGCAGAAGCAACCGCCGGGTAGTATACCAGCTGATAATACGGAGTGTAGGCGGGGCTGCTCTCGTCAAGCTTATCAAGGATTCCGTCCGCCCGCTCGATTATGCTTTCGATAAGTGCCAGCCTTGAAGCGGCGTCGTTGTAGTGCAGGATGCTGTAGGAGGTATCTCCACTCTCCTTAAGTGTTTCCGGCTTGCAGTTGCCATTCAGCCATGTGTAGTCGTAAAGAAGCGATGAGATGGTCTTGACATCATCGTCAGTGATGGCGGGCTCAACCGCAAACTGCTCTTTCACCCACTTTTCGGTGTATTCATCCACGTTGTTGGGGTTGGATGTGCCGTACTTCTCGAAATTATATGCCAAATCCATGAAGTAGCTTAAAGGAAGCTCCATGGGTCTGAGGTCGCCAACGTTTACAATCCATGCGTCGTCAACGCCGTATTCATAGGCGGTAGTGAGATTCTCCCATGTGCGCTGAAGCGGCATGGTGTTTATCCACATAGATGTCTTGGGGCTTCCGACGTAGTCGAAGTGATAATAAAGTCCCCAGTTGAATTTATCCTTTTCGTCAAGCTCGGGCATGGTGCGAAGGTAGCCGTTGTTATCCTCGCAGAGCATTACTATGCGGTTGGTGTCCGCGCCCAAAAGCTCAGTGACCTCGGGGTCATCCCTAAGACCCTTACCCTTTGCCGCCTTGGGATCATTTCTTGAACCACCGTACCAGCAGTTTTCTACTTCCTTGTATACCGCTATCAGCGATGGAGTGTCGCCCAGACCGTGGTTTTTAAGAATCTTATCCTGAGTCCTAAGAACAGCCTTAAGCAAATCGATATTTTCCTCGGTGGTGAGGGTTCTTCCGGTGTCGTCTATAAGTGCCGAGTCGTTTTCACCCCTCATGCCGATGGTGAACAGATTGTCAAAGCTGCCGTTGCGGTAAATAGCATCCGACCAGAAGGATTCAAGGTTGTTGGGATTGAGAAGGTAGTTCCACACCTTCTGACCATCTGCCGACTTGATTTCGGGGTCGGTATAGGTTGTCTTACTTCCCCAGTAGCCCTGAAGACCGCCCCACTCGCCGCCGCTTCTTGCCATAGGCTCGTGGTGGGATGCTCCCACAACAACTCCGTATCTGTCCGCTAAAACTGCGTTTGCAAGGGTCATCGGGTACTCGCCGGGACCTAAAACCTTATTCGGCTCGGCGTTAATGTTTGTGTCGGGGATGTTGTTCGCTGCACCTTCGTTGCCGGGCTGGTCGACGTACATAAGTCCGCCCAGCTTGTAGTGATACTGCTTTTCAAGCTCGGCAAATTCGCCCTTAACGCCCTCCATACCGTCGTTGGAGAAGTTGTTCGACCACATTGCAGGCCACATATAGTTGCCCTTAAGACGTAGAATAAGCTTGAATATCTCGTCATAGAACATATAGTTCAGACCGCCGAAATGGCTGTCTGCGAAGCCGTTCAGGCAGGGGTTCTCGTCGTTCATAAAGAATCCGCGGAAGTTTACCGACGGACGCTTGGAGACCGTTTCAAGCTCCGCAGCCGAGCAGACAAGCTCATCCTTATGCTCCGGCTTTATATCCGCCCACCATATCCACGGGCTTACGCCGAAGATGTCCTGAGTGATGTGGAAAAGACCGTAGATAGCGCCGCGCTTATCGCTTCCGGCTATGACTATTTTTGTCTTCGAGCCGTCCTCAACCACCTTGATTTCATATCTTTCCCACTGTTCCGACTTGAAGTCGCCATTCGAGGGGGATATCTGCCAGTCAAGGTTCATGGAAGCTATGGCTTCATCGTCCACAACTCCCGCTATAACGTATGTTCCCGAGGTCGGCTCGGTCTGAGCGATTTCGGGTCTTACCCCGCAGAGCGCCTCAATATCGTCCGCATATGCCTCAGCTATAAGGGAAAGACCGTCATAAGCTGAGCTCTTTGCATCGATATATACAGGAGCCGCTCCTGTACTGTTTGCCAAGGTTATCTTGGCTGAATTGTCCAAAGGCTTCATATATGTTACCTCCGCTTTGAATATTACGTCTTTGCCATCGACGCTTACATTTACGCTCAACTCCTGCGTTTGCGTATTACCCTCGGCGTTCACCGTCACGGTTGAAGCCGCAGCTGAGCCGAGCAGCGCCATGCAGACCGCCAGAGCACAAGCGTTTTTACCTTTTTTGCCTTTTACTATAATAATGGCAGCCACTGCGATAACCACAATCGCCGCGGATATGCCGATTATCATTAAGATATTGATGTTCCCGCCGGAGCCTTTGCCGCCGTAAACCGCCTTGACGCTCATCCGGTTTCCGGATGCTAAATATCCCGTAAGCTCGGAATCCTGCGGGGCTTCATACCCTTCCGGCGCGATATGCTTAAGGGTTATATCCTTGATGTCGAGCCGTCCGTCATTCTGGGCGGAAAGAGTTAAAACTATTTCATCCTCCGAGCTGTAGCTTTCCTTGTCCGAAACAAGGCGTAAATCCAAGCCGTCGTATTCAGCCGCGAAGGCGGGAAGCGCCATTGCAACCGTCATCAGGACGATCAAAAGCGCTGATAAAAGCTTCTTCATATATAATGCTCCTTTACATACATACTGTCATTGTAATTATAGCTTATATTTCCTGCTATTGCAAGGACAATATTATAAATATATAAGACAAAGCCGCCCGCACTTTACTGCGAACGGCCAAAACCTCATTACTTTTCAAGCAGAAGCTTATTTTCCTTAAAATCAAGAATACAGCGCTGGTGCGCCAAAATCTGATATCCGATAACGCCCTCTACCAAAACCTTTTCCCTAATCGCACTTATATCGGAAATCACGGCGGTTATATTTTCATACTCCCTGTCCCCTACGCGAACGGCAGGAACATTTACAATATCCGCCTGTTCCGAAGATGGCTTGATATTTGGGCTTCCCTCAAAGCTCTTGCCCAGCAGGCAGGTATTCGCGCCGGTGTCCAGCACGAAATCACATTCTCTGCCGTCAATTTCAAGTGAAATTACCGGGAGCTTATCCAAGGTCATGGGAACCTCGGTGCAGTCATCAAACGTGCGTTCGGAATCAAGTATCAGCTCGGGAACCGAGTAATCTATAAACACCGAGTAATTGCGTATAACGTCTATGCCCAGCGTTCCCAAAAACCGTATATCCGACTCTAAGGTCTTAAGGGCATTTTCGACATAGCTAAGATCCATGATAAGAACCGGAAGCCCGTGCTTTTCAACGCCTGAAAAGTTCAGCGAACCAAGAGCTCCCTTATTTGCACAGTCCTCGACAACCTCCTGCGAAAACTTTGCAATATCAACGCTTTCGCCCTGAATATCCTTAAAATGCGTTTTGTTTACCGCAGTCTGCATAGCTCCGGTATCGAAGGCGAAACAGCCGCTTTGACCGTCCGCCTGTGCGGGAATAAGTATAATGCCGTTTATGATTTTGCAGTCAAGGCTTATCATTGCGCGATTTACTCCGCCTTAGGCTGTTCGTCAGCAGTGGGAGCATCGGAAGCAGGAGCTTCTGTAGCTGCAGGTGCTGCGGGAGCTTCGGTAGCGACAGGAGTTGCAGGAGTTGCAGGAGTTGCAGGCATAATGACTGTCACCGGGGAAGCAGCTGCATTGTTATAGAAGCTTGCAAGGGTAAGGCTTACAAATACTCCTGTAAACAGCGAAGCAACAATGTTGAACACTGAAAGAATGATATCGAAAAGCACTCCGATAAACGGGATTCTTGCAAACACGGCTATAACCACGCTGATAGCGGCAATTATAAGTCCGGGAATAACGGTTGCCCAGAAAATCTTTCCTCTTATGCCCATGGTGAGCCTCTTGGATTCCTTGATAGCGTCCATAGCATGGATTTCGGGCTTATCTGTCAGTATGTAAGGAGTGAAGCAGTAGGTGTAGTACTTAATAATCATGATGATAAGTCCTACAAAAACCGCCGCGCAAATGAGGGCGAGCATAACAATGCTGCCAGCCGACATAACACTGTCGCTGTAATAAGAACCCATTCCGGCAGCGACTATAGCGGATATAACCTCTCCAACGCTTGAAAGAGCAATATTAAACATAATAGCAATAGGTACTATTACCCATATTAATACCCACAGCGACATCCAAGCCATACCGCCAATGTTGTGCTTGAAGTTCTTGAATCCGTCAAACAGATTTTTGGAGTCAACGCTTTCGCCTCTTACGCCCTTAAGGCAGATTGCCGCCGCAGAGACGGAAATTCCAAAGCATAAAGGAAGAATGATTATCGGCAAAAATCCGAAGACTTCCGCAAGTAGCGCGAAAACAGTTTCCAAAAGAATAAGTCCGCAGAGTGTCCATTTTTTGTCCTTGAATATCTGCATTGCCGCTTTGTAGTTAGAGCCTATGGTATTGTTCATGAAATTTTCCCCCTGATTTATTATTTTTTGACCGGCGTTATCCGCCGGCTTATATCATCTCTACCGAAAAACGGTATCGACTAAAATTATTATATCACTGCATGAAATATGTGTCAATACGGCTCGGAAAAATTAATTATTTCCTAATGTTCTGCACGCAGTCATGCCGAAAAAGGGATTTACAAAGTGATAAAATAGTGCTATAATTAATTTAAATCAATAAATCGATAAAGGAGCAGCCACCAATGAACTATAAAATATCGGACAAATTCGTGAACATGAAGCCCTCCGCCATAAGGGAAATCTTTAAAAGCCTCGGCAAGCCGGGGTGCATCAGCTTTGCGGCGGGAAACCCCAGCCCGGAATCCTTCCCGGTGGAGGATATCAAAAGAATCGCGGCAGACATTCTGACCGAGGAGCCTATAACCGCCCTGCAATACGGCATAACCGAGGGATATCCCAAGCTCCGCGAGCTTGTCGCAAGCCGGCTTAAAAGGCTTTACAACATCGGCACTGAGGACGACGATACCATAATCGTCACCGGCGGTCAGCAGGGAATAGAGCTTACCTGCAAGGTTATGTGCAACGAGGGGGATGTTGTAATCTGCGAGAATCCCAGCTTTATAGGCGCGCTCAACGCCTTCCGCTCGCTCGGTGCCGAGCTTAAGGGAGTCCCGCTCAAGGATGACGGCATCGACCTTGAAGCCCTTGAAGCGACGCTCAAGGCCAACCCAAGAGCTAAGCTTTTATACGTTATCCCATCCTTCCAGAATCCCGCAGGAATAACCTCCACCTTGGAGAACAGAAAAGCTGTTTACGAGCTGGCAAGGAAATACGATATCGTCATAATAGAGGACAACCCCTACGGCGACCTGCGGTTTGAGGGCGAAAACGTCCCCGCATACAAGAGCTTCGACGTCGACGGCAGGGTGGTATACTGCGGCTCCTTCTCAAAAATCCTTTCCTCCGGCATGAGAGTCGGAACGCTCACCGCAAACAAGGAGCTTGTTTCTAAAATAGTAGTCGCCAAGCAGGTGGAGGACGTTCACACAAATGTGTTCTTCCAGATGGTCTGCGCAAGATATATGGTTGAGTGCGACCTCGAAGCCCATATCGAGAAGATACGTGCGCTTTACCGCCACAAATCCTCGCTAATGCTCAAAGCACTGGACGAATATATGCCCGCAGACGTCAAATTCACCCGCCCGCAGGGTGGAATATTCCTTTGGTGCAGTCTGCCGGAGGGGTATGAGCTTTCGGAATTCGTCTCAAGATGCTCGGAAAAGAACGTTTTCGTGGTCCCGGGAACGGCATTTTTGCCGGATGAATCCAAGCCTACACGCTCGTTCAGGCTGAATTACTCTATGCCTTCGGATGAGGAGATTGAGCGGGGAATAAAGCTGCTGGCTGAGGTTATTGAGGAGATGCGGAAATAATCCATCCAACATCATAAAAAGCATCCGGCGGAGGAGCAAATATACTCTCCCGCCGGATGTTTAATTACAGCTCCAAAATCCTCTTCGCCGCATCCTCCGGCGAAATCCCGCTCACATCAATTTTTACGGTATCAAGCCCATCATACTTTTTAAGATACCCCAGACTTCTTTCAACGATATCCGGCTTACGCACCCCGGCGGCGATATCCTTTTCAAGACGGCGCTTAAGTGCTTCCTCGCTCAGAACAAGCGAAACCGCTTTAACCTCAACGCCGTCAAGCGCAAGCCCGGACAGTATATCATCGATAATCTTCTGTTCGTGCATTACCCATGTAAAGATTACGCACTCGATATCAAGGCAGGCAAGGAAATTATTTATCACCGCGCGTATGTTTTTCATAACCATAAGTTTAGTAATATCACTGACGGCAAATGGATTCATACGCCAAAGGTCGTCGCCGTCCAGCCACACGCTTTTATTCGCAAGCCTGTTAAGCTCTCTGCCGACAGCCGACTTCCCCGCGCCCATAGCTCCGCCGATAAGATATAACTTCTTCATCTTTACTGCCCTTCCTTTCGCTCTGATTCCGCTTTTGTGACCATCAGAACCTCGCCGTCCACCTTAAAGCTAAGAGATATCCCGCCGTGCTCAAAGGAATATTCCCGCTCGGGGTCGTGCTGATAGGATGGGCGTGGGTCGTTTCGCAAAATATCGGTTATGGTTTCAAGCTTTTCCTCTGGAAGGCTTTTTTTAATGTCCTCCGGGATGATGACCTGCAAGGCATAGTCCTTAAATTCATCCGAAAAGCCGCACTCCGCCTCGGGGTGGGAGTCAGAATATTTGACATACGGCTTGATGTCGAAAATCGGGGTGCCGTCCATCAAATCGGCGCCGGTTACTATAAGGATTTTGCCGTGGTCGGGGGTATCGCGCACCTCTTTGAGTCTGACCGAGGAAAGCCCCAGCGAATTAGGGCGGAATGGCGAGCGGGTAGCGAACACGCCCACCCTTTTGTTACCGCCCAAACGCGGTGGGCGAACGGTCGGGCGGAATTTATCATCCGCCGACTCCGAAAAAAGCCATATCAGCCAAAGGTGGGAATACTGCTCGATTCCGCGCAGAGCCTCGCCGACCCGGTATTCCGGCTCGAAAATTATTCTTGATTCCATTTTGTCCAGAATTCCGCTCTGCCGGGGGATTCCGAATTTTGAGGTGAAGTCGTTTTTTATTACGGCTATGGGTTTAATTTGATACGTGTCGGACATTTTAAGTACTGCCTTTCATGCTTTAATTAAGGAACAACTTGATAATGTTTTTCGCCCAGTTAAGCGTGCGCGGGACGTTTTCGTCAAGAAGGAGACGGATTTTTTGGATATCCTGCGAGGTCAGGTCGCCAATCTTTTCAAATAACATTCCCGAAGCACTGCTTTCTCCGATGGCGATATAGCCTTTTGCCGCTCCGCCGATAGCGAAGTATTGCCCTATAGCCAAACCGCCTGCGGCAAACTTGCCAATCGCAACCCCGCCGACTGAGATTATTCCCACGCTTATAGCTCCCGCCGATAGGATCCCGAAGGAAAAGCAGCCGGCGGCAATAAGTCCCAGTGCAAGAAAACCCAAGGACATAAGACCTATTGCCAAGGTTCCGTAAGAAAGCAGTCCTATGCTTAAAACGCCGATGGAAATAAGTCCCTTTGCCTTACAGCCTATAGCAATAACTCCTGTGGCGTTTATGCCTACTGCCACTATGCCTTTTGCGTTTTTGGCGATATGCCACAGTGGCAGACCGAGAAAGGTTTTTGCACTTTTTCTTTCGCGAAGCTTCCCACCTCGTATATTTATACTGAAGTCGGCAGCACTGCCCGAGCTGTCGCCGCTGTTCAATGGACTGTCGTCAACAGTCGGTTCGGGATATATGTTCACAGCTCTACTGCTATCAAATGAATCCTTTATAGCTACCCTATCCTCGACTGAATCCTTTAAAAGGTAGTCAAGCGAGCAGTCAAAAAGCTCGCCCAGTCTTATAAGCTTATCGGTTTCTGGATAAGCGAGCGAGGATTCCCATTTGGAAATAGCCTGACGTGATACTCCCAAAAGCTCAGCTAACTGCTCCTGAGTATAGTTATTATCGCGGCGCAGCTTTGATATTTTTTCTCCTGTAGTCATAATTCATAATCCGCCTTTCGTGATTTTGTGAATGAAGTATAGCATCCGGAAGCAAAAAACTCCACCGTTTTGCGATATCGATATGTAAACTTGCGGTTGCGCAACGTTATTTTTGCGTATAAAACAATAATATCAGCACTTTAAGGATTTTGCAAGAGGTTTTTGAATGCGCTACACTGCGCGACGCAGAACAGCGCAGTTCTGAGATTATCACCTGTTCGCGGCGGATTTCATATAATAAAACAAAATCTATTTAACAGGTGATAATATTGGACAGAATAGCTATGGCGCTTGTCGCAACACTTGGAACATGGTTTATAACCGCTCTCGGTGCGGCAACGGTCATATTTTTTAAAGGAACAAATCAAAAGGCGATGAACCTTATGCTGGGCTTTGCCGCCGGAGTTATGATAGCCGCAAGCTTCTGGTCGCTCCTACAGCCGGCCATTGAGCGCGCGGACGCTTACTTAAAGACCCCATCATGGGTGGTATGTACATTGGGATTCATGCTTGGAGCGCTGTTTATGTGGGCTTCGGATAAAATAGTTACCTACTGCCGCGGCAGGGAGCGGGCGGAATCCCCAAATACGGCGGCTCACCACAACCGCATAGTGCTGTTGGTGCTTTCGATAACCCTGCACAACATCCCCGAGGGGCTTGCAGTAGGCGTGGCGTTCGGAGCACTGGGTACGGGCGCGAGCGCGGAATCGCTTATGGGAGCGATAATAATAGCGGTCGGAATAGGCTTGCAGAACTTTCCAGAGGGCGCGGCGGTATCACTTCCCCTGCGGCGCGAGGGGCTATCCCGCGGGAAGAGCTTTCTTATAGGTCAGGCATCGGGTATGGTCGAGCCGATTGCCGGAGTAATAGGAGCGGCGGCAGTCATATATATAGAAACCATGCTGCCATTCGCGCTTGCCTTCGCCGCAGGTGCTATGATACTTGTCGCGGTGCACGAGCTTATACCCGAGTGTCAGAAGAATCAGGAGGCTCACCCCTACTTTGCCACCTTCGGCATAGTCTGCGGATTTGCGCTTATGATGCTTTTGGATGTGGCGCTGGGATGACTTATAGATTCACAGATTCTTAGGATAGAAGCCTTTGATTGGGTGCGCCGTCCTTACTTTGTGCGGTAAGGATGCGCACCCCCATACTTTTGTTATATACCATACTACCTGCGGGCGACCCACCTTGGTTCATGGGCGGCTGGGACGCTTAGGCGTCCTGAGGTAAGCGGCAAGCGTGCCTATTGCACACTTGCCGCTTACCTTAATGCGCCTTTATGGCGCATCAGCCGCCCGTCTCCACAAAGTGATAGGGGTGCGCAGGAGGTAATATCGCCCCGCAAACCGTCAAGACCGCCAAACCGCCTACCGCAGTCTGCCATTTTCCACAAACCAGACTTATACCCGCTTATAAATTTTGTCAGAATCAATAGCAGGTTTTTTGCTTATATCTCTTGCATAATTATGCGATATATGCTATCATAATTTGCATGAAGCGGTTGTATATGCGACCGCATGAGTATATTTATACAGTAATCAAGTATAATTATGCATAATACACAGCATTTGCCGAAAGGAAGCTAAGCCAATGAAAAAGGTTTTTATAGACGGAAGCTCCGGAACAACCGGTCTTAGAATATTCGAGCGGCTTAAAGGCAGAAAGGATATCGAGCTTCTGCGAATCCCGGAAGCCGACCGCAAAAACGAGGCGGTCAGAAAACAGCTTCTCAACTCCGCCGACGTTGCGTTTCTATGTTTGCCGGATGATGCCGCAGTCAGCGCAGTTTCAATGGTAGAAAACCCCGAAACGGTTATAATAGATGCCTCCACCGCCCATAGAACCGCCCCCGGCTGGGTCTACGGCTTCGCGGAGCTATCTCACGCTCATGAGGATGCAATAAAATCCGCCAAAAGAATAGCCAACCCCGGCTGCCATGCAAGCGGATTTATAGCGCTTGTGTATCCGCTTATAGAAGCCGGACTTATCAATAAGGATATCGCCCTGAGCTGCTATTCCCTGACCGGCTACAGCGGCGGCGGAAAAAAGATGATAGCACAGTATGAGGAAGAGAGCAAAAATCCCATATTCTGCGCGCCAAGGCAGTATGGCTTGAATCAGGAGCATAAGCACCTTAAGGAGATGACCGCCATATGCTCGCTGACCAATCCCCCTATTTTCTGCCCGATAGTATCAAACTTCTACAGCGGAATGGAGGTAACCGTGCCGCTGTTCGCTAAGGATGTTTCGAGTGGCTCGCCTTTGGAGGATATCAGGGAGATATACTCCCAAAAGTATAACTCGGAGATAGTAAAGTATTCCCCGCTCGACGACGGCGACGGCATGATATCCTCAGCAAAGCTTTCTGGCAAGGATTCCATGGAGATATCCGTGTTCGGGAACAGCGAGAGGATCATCCTCACCGCAAGATACGATAACCTCGGCAAGGGTGCATCCGGCGCGGCAATCGAAAACATGAATATTGCGCTCGGGTTTAGCAAAACTGCCGGGCTTGAGCTATAAACAAGAAAAATAAGTAACAGGAGTTTTGAGTATGAAGATAATAAACGGCGGCGTATGCGCGGCAAAGGGATTTTCTGCAAACGGCATTCACTGCGGCATCCGCAAAAACAAATCGAAGAGGGATTTATCCCTTATTTTCAGCGAGGTTAGGGCTAACGCCGCCTCGGTTTACACAACAAATCTTGTAAAGGGCGCTCCGCTTATCGTGACAAAAGAGCACCTTTCTGACGGCAAGGCTCAGGCCATCATCTGCAACAGCGGCAACGCCAACACCTGCAACGCCGACGGCATTGAAATAGCCGAGAAGATGAGCAAAATCTGTGCGGACGCTCTTGATATCTCGGTTGATGATGTTGTCGTGGCCTCTACGGGAGTTATCGGGCTTCCCTTGAGCGTTGAACCAATTGAAAATGGAATCGGCGAGCTTGTCTCGGGTCTGGGCGACAACAGCGAATTTGCCGCCGAGGGAATAATGACCACCGACACTGTTAAAAAGGAGCTTGCAATAAGTTTTGAAATAGGCGGAGTTGAATGTAAGATAGGCGGCATTGCTAAAGGTTCGGGGATGATTCACCCTAACATGGCTACAATGCTGGTGTTTATTACCACCGACTGCGCTATAAGCTCCGCGATGCTTCAAAAGGCGCTTTCGACCGACATTCAGAGCACCTTTAACATGGTAAGCGTGGACGGCGACACATCCACAAACGACATGGTAACCATCCTTGCAAACGGCATGGCAGGAAACAGCGAAATAGTCTGCGAGGGTGAGGATTTCGACAATTTCATGCTTGCGCTGAACACTCTGACGGTGTATCTGTGCAAAAAGATTGCCGGGGACGGCGAGGGCGCTACCAAGATGATCGAATGTAAGGTATCGGGTGCTGATGACCTCGCCACAGCCAAGACGGTTGCAAAGTCGGTGATTTGCTCGTCGCTTACAAAGGCGGCAATGTTTGGCGCTGATGCCAACTGGGGCAGGGTTCTCTGCGCAATCGGTTATAGCGGAGCGGATGTAGATGTCACCAAGGTTGACGTTTCATTCATCTCCTGCAAGGGCAAGATTGAAGTCTGCAAGGGCGGCGCAGGGGTCGAGTTTTCGGAAGAGAAAGCCAAGGAAATTCTTTTGCAGGATGAAATCACAATAGCAATTAACTTAGGCTCCGGGAGCGAGGAAGCCACCGCTTGGGGATGCGATTTGACCTACGATTACGTCAAGATAAACGGCGATTACCGCACCTGATTCGCATAATCCCAAAAACGAAAGGACACAAAAGCTATGAAAACACCGAACGCCGACAGGGCAAGGATTCTTGTTCACGCCCTGCCCTACATAAAAAAATACAACGGCAAAATAGTCGTAATAAAATACGGCGGCAACGCCATGACAAGTGAGAAGCTCAAGGACAGCGTAATGCGGGATATAGTACTGCTCAGCCTTATAGGAGTCAAGGTGGTGCTCGTCCACGGCGGAGGACCGGAAATCACCGAGCTTCTTTCAAAAATCGGCAAGAAAACTACCTTTGTGGATGGACTGCGTGTCACCGACAAGGAAACCGTCGAGGCGGCACAGATGGTTCTTACGGGAAAAATCAATAAGAATCTTGTAAATCTTATAGAGTGCAGAGGCGGAAAATCTATAGGACTTTCCGGAATCGACGGTCATATGATAAAGGCCAAGGTCAAGGACGAGCGTCTGGGATATGTGGGAAGCATCACGGACATAGACCCCACGCCGATTACTGACGTTTTGGAAAAGGGATATATCCCGGTGGTATCAACCTTGGGCTGCGACAATGATGGCAACGTCTACAACATCAATGCAGACACTGCCGCTGCCAAGATCGCGGGGGCTTTAAAGGCGGAAAGCCTTATCTCCATGACCGACACCCCCGGCATCTTAGCCGATAAGAATAACCCCGAAAGCCTGATTTCGCACATCACCGTGAAGGAAACCAAGGCTCTTATCGCCGACGGCACCATCTCGGACGGCATGATTCCCAAGGTGGAATGCTGCACCGGGGCAATCAGGGACGGCGTTAAAAAGGTATTTATCATCGACGGCAGAATCCCTCATTCGCTTCTGATAGAGACCCTTACCGACGAGGGTATAGGAACCATGTTCGAGGAAAAATCAGAGGAGGCGCAGGGTGATGAATACATTTGAGCTTGATAAAAAATACGTCGCGCCCACCTACGCACGCTTCCCGATAGAGATAGTCGGCGGCAAGGGCTCGATAGCATACGGCGCAGACGGCAAAGAATATATCGACATGGGCTCGGGAATTGGTGTTAACAGCTTCGGCTTCTGCGACAGTGAGTGGATAGCGGCTGTCACAAAGCAGTTAAACGCCTTCCAGCACACATCCAACCTTTACTACAGCAACCCCTGCGCACGTCTTGCCGAGCTTCTTTGCCAAAAAACCGGGCTTAAAAAGGTGTTCTTTTCCAATTCCGGGGCGGAGGCCAACGAGTGCGCAATAAAGGCGGCGAGAAAGTACGGTGCGGAAAAGCGCGGGAGCGGCTGCCACACCATCATCACCCTAAAAAACAGCTTCCACGGCAGAACGCTTACCACCCTTGCCGCAACCGGACAGGAAGCTTTTCACGAGCATTTTCTGCCGCTGACCGAGGGCTTTATTCACTGCGAACCGAACGCCGAGGAACTTCGGAATGCCATCGAGGAAAACAACGTCTGCGCAATCATGTTTGAGGTGATTCGCGGCGAGGGCGGAGTTCTTCCGCTCGATTCCGATTTCGTCAAAGCCATGGCGGATATCGCCGCGCAAAAGGATATCCTGCTCATAGCTGACGAGGTTCAGACCGGAAACGGTCGCACCGGTAAGCTTTACGGCTACATGAATTACGGAATTCGGCCGGATATCGTCACCACCGCAAAGGGCATAGGCGGCGGACTTCCAATAGGCGTTACCATGCTGGGCGAGAAGGTCGAGGGCGTCTTCACACCGGGTCTCAACGGCTCCACCTTCGGGGGAAATCCCGTATGCTGTGCGGGTGCTATCAGCATACTTGAACGGCTGGACGATGGGTTTATGGCGGAAGTCGAAAAAAAGTCAGAATACATCTTCTCGGAGCTTGAAGGCGCAAAAGGTGTTGAGAGCCTGAGCGGCATTGGGCTTATGATAGGAATTAAGGCAGAAAAGCCCGCAAAGCAAGCGGCTGCGGAGTGCCTTGAAAAAGGCGTTTTAGTGCTTACTGCTAAGGATAAAATCCGTCTTCTTCCTGCGCTGAATATACCGTTTGAGGAGCTTAAAAAGGCGGTGCAGGTTATTAAAGAGGTCTGCGCGAGGAATGATATATAAATTTACCCTCCGGTAAATCCCGGAGGGTAAATTTATGCTCTATCTTGTTTTCTTTTTGCTTTTTTGTGCTCACACGGCGGCTCAATCTTTGAATTAGCATGAAAGGTTCTGCAAGCTTCGCAATCACCGTGCCTTGGACACTTTTTCCTTTTGCAGGGACAATCTTTATTTTTCACGGCAGTCCTCCGGTTTGATTATGCAATCAGGGGAAATTGCGCTCAATTATATTCTGCCACGATCAAGTAAAATAATCAGCTTTTCTGTTAAAAAGCCTTCACGCCGCCTGATGTCAATTGTCAAAAACAAACCCGCAATTATGATTGCTTTCCGTTCCGCAGACGCGGTAATTCCCGCCTGTATATTCTTCGACAACTCTTTTCCAGAACAGACCTGCCGGAAGATTGTTTTTCCAATAGCAAACCTCCCAATGTCCGCGATGCCGCTCGAACAGCTGCGTGGCGACCTGCTTTCCGATCCCCATTCTTCGGTATTTCAGCATGACAAAGAATTCGCCGAAGCACCTTGCGTCTGCCTCCCTGCGATAGTCACAGTGGGGACAAATCAGGGCAAAGCCCGCTATTTTACCGTCAACGCGTATCAGATAAGGATATCTTCCCTCTTCATTCCAATAGTCGTCGATGTGAGAATAGCCGTAATATCCGTATTCGTTGATATCGTCATTGCTATAGGCTGAAAACTCGTAATTGTACAGCTCCATCAGCCGGACTAAAAGCGGCTTTTCATCAACTGACATAAGATGTAATGTGATGTTCATTTTTTACGTTCTCCATTAAATTATTTTTGTCCTTGCGAACCGAATCGAGGGGATTCATACGAATGTCAGTATATTCCTATCCCTTTCAAAACATCGGTTGTAACCACTTCGGCAAAGCTGTATGCAAGATTGTTCAAAGCAAACGGCAGCTGTGTTGCATTGTTAAGTCTGATAATTTTATAATTTGTTCGCAGCCGGTCAGCGTTCCTGATAATGGAATCTCTTATAGACGGTTTTTCTATGCTTTCTGCATTTGCAAGAATATTGTCAAGCGTTCCGAACCTGTTCAATAAATATGCAGCCGTTTTCGGACCGACTTTATCAGCGCCTTTGATATTATCTGACGCATCACCGACCATTGACTTAAAATCTGCATATTGCCGGGGTTCAATATTATACTTACTCTTTATGTAATCGGGTGTGCAAATGACTGTACTGTCCCCTCGGTACCGCAGCACCGACACATTATCGGTTATAAGCTGAAAAAAGTCACTGTCAAATGAGGATATGATGATTTCAGCTTCCTGTCCGTATGTCAACGCATAGCCTGCAACCCAATCATCCGTTTCACAAGTTTCGGTTTCTGCATATTTAATGCCCAAATAATCAAGTGCAGAATACACATCCGGCAGCTGTGAAAAAGGATTCTCCTCCTCCGGGATTTGACTGTAATCAACACGATTAGCCTTATAATCTACATTCAACTCAGAACGGGCGTTTTCATGCTCTCCGTCGAACAGCACCACCATATATGTGGGCTCTATCCTGCGAATAATCTTTAATAATGCTCCTACAAATCCAAGTGTTCCATGAATAGCTTTGCCTTGCTTATTTACTATTCTTGCAGGCATACCGAAAAACATTTGAAACAGCAGATTGCTGCCGTCAACTATTAAAAAACGATTCATAAAATACTTCCCACTTTCACACCAATTCATAGGCTTATTAAATATTTCCTCCGTCCATCCCGCCCCGAATCAGCTCAATATCCGCCAAATCCTTCTCCCTGCCGAGCTTTGATTTCATCCGTATAAGCCCGTCCGCGGACACAACCGGGACACCGCCGACCATCTCCACTTCGCCCTCAAGCCAGTTTTCAAAGATTTCGACATCATCCGAATACCTGATTTTTCTGGTTCCGTCATCGCAGAGCGTGGTGGGATATCCCTGCTGTTCCAATATGTCCGCCAAAAGGGATGAGCACCCCAAATCAATATCGCGCGTTTGCGGGCGGAACCCATGCATAACCATAGCTCCGCCGGCAACCACCCAATACTCGCCAGCGGGAAAGGGAAGCTCCTTGACGCGCTGAATCAGCGACTGTTTGTCAAACATTTTCGCCCTCCCAATGCTCAATTTCATCCGATGGATAGGCGTTTGTCCAGTGATACGGCTGTAACTCCCTCAACTCCACAAACTTGATTTTTTCCTCGTCAGTCGTAACGGCGACCTGCACATCCTCGCCCCAATACCGCAGTCTTTCCTGACAGATACCGCAAGGAGACAACACCTTATACGGTGAGTTTTCATCATCGCGGACAAGGCACAAACAGTGGGTCACCTTTTCGTTGTATTTGTGAGCTTCAAGCATAGCTCCCAGCTCGATGCACACCACGGCAGAGGCGTTTGCAGTGTCGATGGAAACGCTTGTATAATAATTCCCCTTGGACGTGCGGACTACTCCAGCACCGCCCCAGCCGGCGGGATAGCGCGCTTCTATCAGTTCCACCGCCCTTTTATACATCTCGTTTTCTATTTCGTGATCTCTCATATAGCCCTCCGAATCATTATTTTTATGCAAGATTCTGCGGCTGTCACAGCTCCATCCTCATATAAACAAGCTCCTGAAATCCCGCTGTTCGGGAATTGAAACCCTTAGGATTTCTTCCGTATTCCGAAAATCCGAACGCTTTATAGAGCGATATCGCCCTTTCATTTTCTGCGACTACGTTCAGTTCCAACTGGATATATCCCGCCGACCTTGCGCACTCAATGCACGCCGCAATCAGCGCCCGACCGATTCCAAGCCCCCAAAACTCCTTGGCAACGCTTATACCCAGCTCCGCGCGGTGCCGAACCTTATACTTTGCGCCAACCGCTTCAATTCCTGCGGTTCCGACGATTTTGCCGTCAATCTCGGCGACAAGCTCAACTTCGTTTTCACTTTCGGTCTTTCGCTTGAGGAAAATGCCTTCCTTCTCTGGGTTGTAGCTGTTTTCCTCCGGATATGAAAGAAGAAAGTCGGTTTCCCCGTGGGTCAGATTGAAGCAATCGAACACCGCCTGACCGTCGCTTTCAATTCCGTTTCTTATATGGCAGTGCTTGCCGCTTTTTAATGCTATTGTTTTGTCGTATTTCATGGCTGATGACTGCTCCCTTTCAAATCGTATTCCATATATCGGTCTTCCTCGGTATCAACGAAGTCTTCTATTATGTTCTTCGCGTCCGAGCATCCCATATTAAAATAAAATGCCACCGTCTCGTAAGACGGTATCGCCGAGATGAAAAGCTTATCCGCGCCCATCTCCTTGGCACAACGACACATCTCGGTAAACAAGCTTCTTCCTATGCCATTACGCTTCCAGTCATCATCAACGAAAAGCATAGAAAGGTTGGCATATTTCTCGGCTGTGCCTTCCAAAGCACCCTCTATGCTGGCAAATCCGACAAGCTTATCGCCAAAGAACGCCCCGGCGGCATATCCACCGTTTTCCATTTGACGAGCCAGATATTGCGATATCCAAACCCTCTTGCTGTCGTTCCACTCATAAACCTCGCTGGTCTTTGAAAGCGTGTAATGGTCTTCTGATTTTACCCAAATATCAGATATTACCTGCCTGTCGTTAAAGGTTTTCAGCATTTCGGGGTGTATGTCCGAAGGGGTCAGGAGCCGGATTGTTATATTGTCAGTCATTTTTTGATCTCCTATTAAGCAATAAAAATGTAACAATAGCGGCGCAGGAGAACATCCCACGCCGCCAAACAAAATTTATCAGAGATAGAAACTTACCAAGTTGTGTGTCCGGAGTAGCTGGACTCGATTAAATCAGCAGAGCTTACTACCGAAAGCGTACCATCACCCAAAGCTGTTGAATATATTCTGCCTTCAGAGAAGATATACAGCATTCCGCCGGCAAGCCTTGCCCTGCCGAACTCGAAAGCTTCCTCCGTTTCGTGGGATTCAATCTGTCCCACAGAGGTAAAGCCTTCTGCTGTCAGCTTAAACAGCTCATATCTGTAGCAGTAATCGTAGCCGTCAAAGTAGCCGTAGGGGACGCCTACATAGCCGTTTACCGGGTCGGTATACATTATGCTGTTGTCGCTTAATGCCTTTGAAACCGCGCTCTCCTCGCAGACTACTATTCCTGCGGTGCGGCTGAGCGTACCGTCCTGTCCGGCGACTATTTTTTCAAGCTTTATTCCGCCATTGGAGGTTCTTGTAAGGGTAACATAACCGTCCCCAAAGGGAACCAAGCCGGAGGTGACGTCTACATTATCGCCGTAGTCTATCCGAACCGGGCTTGCGGGATTAGTGAAGTCTGCCGCGTAATTATCCACTCCGTTTGTCAGGAACACCTTAGAGCCCTCAAAGCTTACCTGATTTACAGCCACAGGGAAATCAGCCGAGGATATAACCGAAAGACCGCCGTCAATACTGTCGCCAAGGGCGCAAACGCTTGTCACATAGCCGCTTTCAGTGTTTTTAAGGGTGGTTACAAACAGAGTTCCGTTATTCTCATAAATGCCGCCGTTTACCGCGATACCTTCTATGGCAGTCGAACCGACAAAGTTTGCCGAGCCGAATCCAAGGCTTAATCTTTCGCAGACGGTCTTTTCAACTCCCATACCGTCAGAATATCCAAAGACGTATACGGACTTATCAGTTGCAATTACCTTGCCCTCAGAGCCTAAAACTGCCTGAACCAATACCGGGCTTCCCTGAACTCCGACCGCTATTCCGCTGATAACGGTATAGTCGGTAGTGGAAATATACTCCGGAACCAGGATATTTTCGGGGCGGATGAACTGCTTGATGCCGTTTACTGTATAGCTCGGAACATAGCTTTCCAAATCATCCACGCCAATCAGAGGAGAACACCTGTAATCATCATAATCGGTGATAACATAAACGTATCCGCCGCTTTCCTTGACGTCTATAAGAGTGCCGTTCTGGCTTGTTACCATTGATGGAACTATGCCGGAGGATGTCACCTCGTAGATAACCACCTCGACCGATTTGGTCTTGACAGTCTCAACATCGTCTGTATATATTCCGCTGACGATGCCGTCTACTATCGAATCATCCTCCCCATAAGCGGGAACGGAAAGAGGTTCTTCATTTATAACGGTGTATACAGCACAAAGCTTGTCTCCCACCGCATAAGCACTGTCGAGGATTTTTGTTTCAAATATGCCCTTTTCAGGAACAGCATCACCGATATATTCCATCTGACCGCCGGCGGTGCTTATTACCTTTACGGTGCTGCCGTCGCGGACGAAGATGTATTTTCCGGCTATTATAACGTTGTCAGGTTCCGGATTTGCCGGGATTTCAGGAAGGTCTATTCCAGAAAAAGCAGGGTCTTCAGCCAGCGGGTTATCCACTACAGGGTCGGGCGTATTCTGCTGGGTGCTGTCCGGTGCCTGGGTGTTTACGTCGGGACCATCGTCCGAATTGACCGGAGGAAGCGGAGCGTCCACCTTATTGGTTGAGGAATTGCTCTGAGCCTCGTTATAGGAATGCTCGATTTCCGCTATTGCGGAATCAAGAGTCTTCTTGTCGCTGTCATCGACATAGTAGGTGCGGAATATCTGATGGAGATGGTCATAATCCCCGGCGTAGGCGCTGCCTTTAACGCCGCTGTCAGCATCTAGCGCATCGCCAGCGTCAAAATACCTCACCATACCTAAAGCCAGCACTGCACAGGCCGCAATGGAGGCAACTGCTCTATAAGCAGTCGTCAACTTCTTGACCGGTCTGCGGCTTACGGTCTTCTTGGGTTCGTAAGATTCTATCTTGGAAGCAGCCGTGCCGACCTTTATTTCCGAGCGTTTCAACTCGGCGGATGCGTTTGCATCAAGCATAAGCTTAATATTTTCCGGACTTAGCCTTTCCGGAACAGGAAGATTTGAAAACAGCTCCGCATAAACGTTCTGTCTTGAATTCTTATCCATATATCCGTTCTGTCCTGGGTTCTCTCCCCTTGCCATAGCGCGGCCTCCTTTCCTTGAAATCTACGATAGTCATTTATAATAAAACAAAATTGTCTTAAAATCTTTTAAAGCTCGCCTTCCTCTATCAGCTTACGCAGCTTTGCCTTGCCCCTTGAAAGGTAGGTTCGCACGGTTGCTGAATTGATTCCGGTGATTTTTGATATTTCCTCACTGGTGTAGCCGTAAATAGCGCTCAGCGAGAAGCACATTTTTTCGTTGTGGGTCAAGCTTTCGATATGATCCAAAAGCTCAATCCCCTCGTATTTGGATTCGGTTACGGGAATGTCCTGCTCCCTGTCGTCATCATCATCGGAATAGATTGAAGACATCGAGGTAACATATTCCCTTTGATTGATATACTCCGCCTGTTTTCGCTTTATCTTGGCGGTCAGAATCCTTATCATCCAGCCCTTGAAAGCGTCTTCATTGCGAAGATTTTTTATGCCCGAGAATGCGTCCAGCACTGCATCGCTCACAGCATCTGCAGCATCCTCACTATTGTTGAGGTTGCACAGGGCGTAATAGTAAAGCTCTTTATATATAGCGGAATAAAGCTCGGCGAAAGCCGCGCTGTCCCCTTTTTTTGCCTTTGCCACAAGCTCTGAAAAGCCTGAATTCATTCTCTCACCTCGAGTCGCCGCACTTAATATACACAATTACGCACGCCTTCTCAAGGCTTCTGTATATTAAGTGTCAAAAACATACGGTTTTGTTGCAGCTTCCTTAAAAAAATTCAAGGAAATTATTGCGCATATATCCGGTAAGATCTGCGCAAAAAACAAAAACCCGAAAAATCAAAAATCTATGTCAACGTCTGCATAATAAACTGTAAGCCCGAAGGAAGCGCACAAGCACATCCCATAATAACAGGAAAAGACTTCACGCAAACGCAAAGTCAATCCCCATAACGCGGGTCTTTTATAGATGGTGCGTTACACACCAGTTTATTATACCATCATTTTCGGCGGAATACAAGAGAGAAAGACAAAAAATCGTCAAATACTATAACAAATTAAGGAATTTGATTCTAATTTCTGCTTTTACTGTGCGAAAGTGAGTAGGATTTCCCGTGCAAAATCGGTTTCCACTCCGCTTTTGCGAATATCGCGCCTATGGAAATAGGCAGATATGTAAACATGAATAACGGGAAGGTAAAGGTATACAATATCTTTTTAGCCGCTGAGGTCTCTATTCTTCCCCACTCTGTAAGCGTGGTAATAAATCCGAGGACTAAAAACATCAGATATCCGTTAAATATCCCCTTAAGCGCTTCCAATGCCACAGCCGCAATTCCTGCGCCGCTTATAATGCTTGCTATCATCCATATAACATTTGCGATAACGCCAGCCAGTGAAAGAATGAACGCCGGAGTCATCGACATAAGCATATCGTAGCAGGAAAAGTTACCGTCTATAAACGCTCCCCTTGCAAGCTCTTTGCCGTGGGCGGCAAGCACCTGAAAATACCCCTTGCACCAGCGCGTCCTCTGACGAACCGACTGTGCCATGCCGGTGGGCTGTTCATCGTATAAAACGGCGTTTTCGCAGTAGCCTATTTTCTCTCCCTTGATAACGTTGTCGGCGGTGAATTCAAGGTCTTCTGTCAGAAGATAATATTTCCAGCCGCCCATGCGTTTAACTATCTCATTAGAGAATACAAATCCGGTGCCCGAAATATTGCAGCTTGTCCCTAAAATATATCTTGCTTTATTCAAAGACTGCGATTCACGCAAAAACCAAAGCCCATAGCCCGCCGATATCCAGTTGTCGCCGTAGTTTTTTGAATTGCGGTACCCCGTGACTACCCTGTACCCCTGTGAGAACACCTTGTTCATCTCATATATGTAATCCGGCTCCAGAACGTTGTCCGCGTCGAAGACGAAATAGCCGTCGAAGGTTTCTTCAGGGTAGTCCTCACCGATTCTTTTAAGAAGAAAATCCAAAGCATAGCCTTTTCCGACAAGCGTGGGATTGCTTCTTTCATATACGACCGCTCCGCAGCTCTTGGCAACGGCGGCTGTGCGGTCGGTGCAGTTATCCGCAACGACAAAAACTGTTATCAGCTCGCCGGGGTATATCTGCTCCTTGACGCTTTCGATAAGCTGTGCTATGACCGCCTCCTCATTCCTTGCGGCTATAAGGACGGCATAGTTGTTAAGCCGGAACTCATTCTTTGCCGCTTTCCCCTTGAACAGCGCCGCGGCGGTATAAATAAACTGATAGAAATAGCAGATAAAGAACAATGCCGCTATTATGCTATTTATGATATGATAGAAAGTCATAAAAATCCCTCCGTACTTTTGGCAAATCGTGTCACTAAGTAAAACTATTTACTGACTAAAGTATAGGAGGGAAAAGATTAAGAGGCAATATGGTTTTTATTAAGAAATCCTTAAAAAAATATTAAGATAATTAAGATAATCTTAATAACCGTATAGAAAATGTAAAATCCGGCTCCCCTGCGTGGAATTTTTGCAGGAGAGCCGGATTTATTATTTCATCAGAACCTCGCACGCAGCGACCTTTGCAGCGGTGCAGAATATGTTTATGGCGGCTTCAAGCTCGATAAGCGAAGGGTATGTCGGCGCGATTCTTATATTTGAATCGTCGGGGTCTATGCCATATGGGAACGCCGCCCCTGCCTTTGTCAGGGTAACTCCAGCCTCACGGCAGAGCTCGACCGTTCTCTTTGCCGTTCCCTTGGGACCGTTGAAGGATACGAAATATCCGCCCTTGGGGTTGCTCCAGCTGCCTATGCCGTAGGGCTTAAGCTCCCTTTCGAGGGTTTCAAGCACTATATCAAACTTGGGCTTGATTATTGCGCGGTGCTTCTTCATGTGCTCAAGGATTCCGTCAAAGTCCTTGAAGAACCTTGCATGGCGGAGCTGATTGAGCTTGTCATAGCCGATTATCTGGAAGGACATCTGATCCTTCATGAACTCTATGTTTTCCTCGCTCGCACCAATCGCCGCGATTCCTCCGCCCGGGAAGGATATCTTCGAGGTCGAAGCGAAGATGAGCGGCATATCCTGCTTGCCGGTCTTCTTGCACTCCTCCAAAATATTCAGGATATTCGCGCGCTCGTCGGTAAGATCGTGAACGCAGTAGGCATCATCCCAGTAGATTCTGAAATCGGGGGCTTTGGGGTTCAGGTTTGCAAATCTTCTGATTACCTCGTCAGAATAAACCACACCGGTGGGGTTGGCGTATCTCGGAACGCACCAGATTCCCTTTATATCCTCATCCTTGGAAACAAGCTCCTCTATCATGTCCATATCCGGACCGTCTTCATGCATGGGAACGGTTATCATCTCCATGCCAAAGGCTTCACAGATGGCGAAGTGTCTGTCATATCCTGGGGCGGGGCAGAGCCATTTTACCTTTTCGCACTTGCACCAAGGCTTGGGGCTTCCCTTTACACCCAAAAGCATTGCGCGAGCGATGGTATCGTACATAAGCTGAAGGCTGGAGTTTCCTCCGATGATTATTTCGTATCTTCCTACCCCTATCATCGGCATGAAAAGGCGCTTAGCCTCGTAAATACCGTCCAGCACGCCATAGTTGCGGCAGTCTACGCCGGTTTCGGAGATATGGTCGCCGTCCAGGCAGTGGGTGAGCATATCGTTAGTGAGGTCTAACTGCTCAGGTCCCGGCTTTCCCCTTGACATATCAAGCTTTAAGCCCTTGGCCTTATATTCTTGCAGCTTCGCCGACTCCTTATCATAAAGCTCGGCAAGCTGTTCCTTTGAGAAATCTAAGATGTTCACTTAAAAACCCTCCGATTTTATAGCTTATTTCGTGTATAGTATATTATATTACCTGAGCCCGAAAAATGCAAGTTGTTTTTTAGATTCCTGCAAAATTACTCCTTTATGCACTATTTTTGAGCTGAAAATAATGAAAATATAACCAAAGTAACTATAAAAAATTCAAATCGTGCCGTTATATTATATTTTCTATATTTTGATAGGCTTTTATAAAATTTTATGCTTTACAACAGGGTGAATATATGCTAAACTTGTAGTAATACGTCGAATAACTTATACTTATTCTACGTTAAAAACTTGTCCAGACTAAGCACGATTGTGACCATGCTTAGTCATTAAATCGCTGCAAAATCCCATCATATAGCGGTTTTGTGACGATTTTACGGCAACAATTTTACGTAGAATTAGTATTACGTACCATCACGAAAGGAATACATAATATGGCAGATATCATGAATCAGGCTCCTGAAAAGCAGGAGCTCAGCATACCCAGCGAATCCATAAACCACGCCGCCGCACTGGAGGAAGTTACAGAAATGTACCGCAAATCAGCCGAAAAGCGCTCCGGTGAGCTTATAAAGGGATATAAAACCATCACCGCAGTTTTGTGCGGAGTAATTATAGTTCTTGCGGTTACAATAGGAGTATTAGCGTTCGGCTGGTATCATGAACAGGGAACTATCGTGCCGACCGTGGAAACGGTGGAAGTCATAAAGGAAATCGAGGTGCCGAAGTTCACCGCTATAGACCCCTCAAACGAATACTCGCACGAGCTTTCGCCGGACAGCTTTCTTTTAAACGATTCCAGCTACGGTCCGATATGGATGCCGGCTTTGGCGAGCGTCCCCAGAAACAATTACGACGCTGAAAAGTTTATAAAAGACCCCGATACAGGGATTGTCTCCTACGCCGATGACAGCGTTAAAACCTACCGCGGAATAGATGTATCGGTTTATCAGGGCGATATCGACTGGGACAAGGTCAAGGCTTCAGGCGTGGATTACGTTATTATCCGCTGCGGCTTCAGGGGATATGTCACCGGTTCGGTAAACGAGGATGCCAACTTCAAGCGCAACATCGAGGGCGCAAAGAAAGCAGGGCTTCAGGTGGGAGTATACTTCTTCTCGCAGGCGCTGACAGTCGATGAAGCCCTGGAGGAAGCGGAATTCTGCATAGAGCTTTTAGACGGCTGTGAGCTTGAATATCCTGTATTCTACGACTGGGAGGTTGTTATCGACAAGGACGGCGACACCCCCAGAACTGCTTACATACAGCCCGACGATCTTACAAACAACGCTCTTGTATTCGCCGAAAGGATAAGATACGCCGGCTACACCCCCGGAATATATACCAACAAGAAAACCGCTGTATGGAAATACGACCTTTCACGGCTTACAGGCTTGGACATCTGGCTCGCCGAGTACAACGATGTTCCATCCTATTTCTACGATTTTGCCATGTGGCAGTACTCCTCTAAGGGAAGTGTTCCGGGCATTACAGGCAACGTCGATATGAACATATCCTTCAAGGATTTCTCGGCGGCAAGAAGTGCCGAGCCGGATGATGTCGAGGTTAATGATGATTTTTAATAAATGATCTTGAAATATTTTTAAGAAATATTCTTAAAAATATTTCAAAAGGCTATTGACAAATACAATATGTTGTGCTATTATCGCTTATAGAACACAAATCTTTGATTTATTATACGTCTGAAATTAGAAAGGAAGTTATTATTATGAGAGTTAATGTTACAAACGGAACCTTATCACAGGAAGAAATCGACGCATATGTAAGCCGCGCAGAAAGCATTCACAAAGGCAGACAGATTGAAGAAATGAATCTGAGACTTGACGGCGACTATGTTGACATTGAATATCACTTCGCCCCCTCCAACTTTGAAAGAATCCGCAGAATCACCGGATATCTTGTAGGTACTCTTGACAGATTCAACAACGCCAAGCGCGCCGAGGTTGAGGACAGGGTTAAGCACACTATTTCATAATATATAAGATAATCCCTCGTACAAAATTAAAGCCAGCCGGGAGAAGGTTGATTTCCCAGCTGGCTTTTGCTTTTTGTAGTATCAACGTTTATCTGAAAGCGTCCAGACCTTTGTCTTCGGCAGGAACCCAGATGGTTACTTGCTTGGTCGGGTCGCCGATTTTCTGGGCATATACTCTTATGATGTCGTCTACGTAGATTGGGGAGGAGAACTGTGCGTCCATGCTTGCTATCACTTCGCCAATGGTAGGACCGCTGCCGCTGAAGTGGGTGTTGACCGAGGTTATTGTTGCTCCTGATTCCGGCTTGATTTCAACCAACACCTCATAACATTCATTCAGGAAATCCTGATTCACAGTCGGCTCGGACAGTGCTACGATTTCGCCCTCCAATTTTACGCGCTCTTCGCTCATCATCCAGGCCGTCAGGCTTTCCATCTGTTCCTCCAAGGTTTCGCCCTGCTTGGATGCCGCTGCATCAAGCTCTCTGATTTCTGCGTCCCTTGCAAAGTATTCATCACTGTTGGCGAGCTTTGTAAGGTAATTGATTGCATAGCAGTCAACCCCTGCAATATTTACCCTGTCAGCACCTGAATTTGTGAAATGTATTGTCATATTATCCGGGTTGACATATATATAGTCCATCTCAAAGGTTACGCCCTCTATTTCAAAGGTGGTATCCGGGTGGTAATCAAGCTGCTGAAGCGGCTGTGCTTCCTCCTTGGATACGGTAAACTCAACGCAAAGCTCGTCGGCATACTTGATAGAGCCGTCCGCCGAGGTAATATCATAGAAGATAATGCGGTTGACACCATACATTCCAAACGCCGGAATGCTCTGCAAGGTGATAGTGTCCGACAGCTCGTCAAGACCGTAGTTTATGCGATTTATAGCGGGATAGAACGCTTCAAACTCCTGCGGTTTATTGCCGTGCAAAGTATACCATCCACGCCCATCCTCGTCAAATTCCAGAGGTCCCGACTCATTGCCGCTATCATCTAATATATGCTGCATCTTATATCCGCCATATTTTAGACCGCTTTCAAAATTGCCGTCTTCGTAATGGAAGCTTACTGTAAATGTGCCAAGGAAACGTCCGTCATCAAATATATTCTGGTCAACAGTAACACTCTCCATAGTCAGCGTAATATCCCCCTCGGTCGCGGATGTGTCTATATGCCCTATCTTATCGTCAACAAGCTTCTGCCGGCGCTCAAATATCGCGGCAATTATAGCATCGCTGTTTGCGGCAACCGTCACAACCAGCGAAACAGATAACAGAGCCGCAGCGGCAAGCATCACAATACGCTTAACGCTCTTTTTAGACTTAGCCGGCTTGGGATTCTCGGCATACGCTTCCTCGATATAGCTGTCATTCAGTTTCCCTATTGCATTAAAAAGCTTTTCGTTTTTATCAGTCATATTAATATTCTTCCTTTCTATAGATTTGAGACGTTTTTGCGCCAGCAAAATTGCCGCCCGCCTCTCCGGCGGCAAAGGCTCAAATCGTGCGGGTGAATTTGCTTTCCCAAGAAAGAGTCCAGTGGGCTCTTGATTGGCTGGAAGCATTTCACACGCTTACTCCTTTCCGGGCAAGCCTAAACAGCATAGCCCTTGGATTCAAGATATTCCTTTAGGGAGCATCTCAGCCTTGAAAGCTGTACTCGCAGGCTTCCCTCGTTGGTTCCAAGGCTTTTGGCAATCTCCCGCGCAGTCTCCATCTTAAAATACCTGCGGACAAATATTACCCGCTTTTCCTTCCCGATGCCCGCAAGCCAGCGGTTTATTTCTTCGGAAAGGGTATCTTCGTCGATGACTTCAAAGAATTCGCTCCCGCGCGAAGCATCCGGCAGACAGTCGCCCAGCTCTTCAAGGGCAACGCTGACAGCATTTCGCTTCTGGGTCTTCCTCTTTTTAAGGCAGTCAATCGAAACATTCCTTATCACCTTGGCAAGATACGCCCGCAGATTGTCCGGTCGAACTGTACCCACGGTTTTCCAAGCCTGCATAAGGGTATCGTTAAGGCACTCCAAGCTGTCGTCGCGCGAACCTGTTATCCTAAAGGAGAGCTTTTTCAGCTCTTCGCCGTATTTTTGCTCCGTCTCCTTAAGGGCGGATTCATCCCCTTCTATGTAGAGCTGAATTATTCTTTCGTCCTCCAAGCTATCATCTCCCATACGTTTATTTAAGACGTCTTCACCTAATATGACGACAAAACACACTGCCATGTAACACTTTTTAATTATTTTATCTTATTTTTGTTAATCGGTCAATAAAAATACCGGCACAGACCGCTATATTAGGTCTATGCCGGTATATTATTGCATTTTTTACTTATCTGATATCATACTCGCCGTCGGCAAGCCTTGTTATCGCGGTGCGGTAGAACTCCGCTGCCGCCTTTTCGAGATAGAGTGTATCCATGGCTCCTGATGTTTCATAGCTTGAATGCATTGCAAGCTGGGCAAGCCCGATGTCCACGGTGTTTATCGAGAGCTGAGCGGTGGATATATTTCCCAAGGTAGAGCCGCCCGCAAGGTCGGAGCGGTTGACATAGGTCTGAACAGGGACTGCTACCGCCTTGCAAATCTTTCTGAATATGGCTTCGGAGACAGCATCGGTGGCATACCGCTGGTTGCCGTTGAATTTCAGCACGATTCCGCCGTTCATGGTTGGTTTGTTCACAGGGTCGGCGTATTCGGGATGGTTCGGATGGACAGCGTGGGCGTTGTCCGCCGAAATCACAAAGCTTGAAGGCATAAGCTCGCCCACCGATTTTCCGAGCGACTCACAAATCCGTGATACACTTGTTCGCAGGAAATCGGAATCTGCGCCCTGCTTGGTGCCGCTTCCAACCTCCTCGTTGTCAAGAACGCAGAGCATGGAAACCGTCTTGGCATTATCCCCCGCCAAAAAGCCATTTAGCGAAGCAAACGCACACTGCAAATCGTCAAGCTGGGGGGCAGAGACGAATTCGCCGTCATTTCCCCAAATCGTTCCCCTCATGCGGTTGTACAGGAAAAGGTCGCTTCCGGATATTTCATCCGGCTTTACCCCTGCTGCCTCGGCGACAGCCTTCATAAGGCTTCCCTTTGCCGCCGTGCTTCCTAAAAGCGGTATCATGTCAACCTGAGCATTAAAGCTCATGCCGTCGTTGATGTTTCTCTGCATATGGATGGCGACATTCGGAATCATCAGAAGATCCTTGTCTATGTTTACAAGCTGGGTCTTTATTTTAGAGCCGCTGGTCGTTACAACTCTTCCCGCGATGGAAAGAGGTCTGTCCAGCCATGTGGAGCATATCATCCCGCCGTAACGCTCGGTGTTTATGCGGATGTATTTGCCAAGGGTCTCCATTTCGGCGTCAGGCTTTACCCGAAAAGTCGGAGAATCGCTGTGCGCGGCTATTATGTTGAACCCGCCGACATCCCCCTCGCCCACCTTGAAGGCAATCACTGAGGAGAGGTTGCGCGTGACATAATACTTACCACCCGGCACAATATCCCACTTTTCGCACTCGCGGAGCTCCTTAAAGCCTTCGTTAGAAAGCCTTAAGCAGATATTCGCAACGGCGTGGTATCTTGAAGGGCTTGCCGCAATGAAGTCGATAAGCTTTTTGGCAGATGCCTTGTGGTCGGTCATAGAAATCATGTTTTCGGAGGCTTCGGGATTGTAGGCAGTGTCGGAGGACTCACCCATGGCGCCGGTATTTCCCAAAAGATATTCGCTGGAAACATCGTAAAGCCTGCCCAGCTTTTTAAGCACCTCTAAAGCCGGATAGGAAGCATCCGTTTCGTATCTTGAAAGAGCCTTGTTGCTGATTCCTATAGCCTCACTCGCCGCAGATTGGGAAAGACCCTTTCTTTTTCTCGACTTGCGAAGACGTTCGCCTAATGTCGTCAAAATAAATCCCACCTTTTTATTAATCTATAATTATTGTAGCACAGTAAATCGTGATTTTCAAGAGGGTGATGCGGGATGATAGTTGACTTAATGTATAATATTCATGGTATTATACATATAGTGATTGATTTTTCGCTCAAATTCCCATAATAACTGCCATCATGGACTTAAAGTATGACGGTGTTCTGGCAATAAATTCCGCTGGTGTCGAGTGCCAAGGGAAGCGCGCCCCTACAGTTTGATATTGCGGAGGCCTGGACGCTTACGCGTCCCAAGCGAATCCAAAAATTTTGGGGCGGCGACCCCAAAATTCTTGGATTCGCTCACGCGCCATGGGCGCGCAGGCCTCCGCCCGCACGTACTGCGTCGCCCGCAGAAACTGCGATAGAAAACATATCCCAGAAGGCGCGCTGCTCGGTACCGCACAAAATGCCGACACTAACCCCGCACTCTCAAAAGCATCTCACACCAACAGCTTGTATAATTCACTATATAATATACAATTAGTAATCTACAACCTTAACCTAAATCCTCTCAATAACCGCCATCATAGTCCTAACGCACACCCGTGCTGACTCGCAAGCCATCTTTGCAAACTCCTCCGCGCCGCCCGAAACGCTGTCTGAAACCGCCTTGATAAGCAGCGCAGGTACTCCGCACCGATTTGCAGTAAGAAGTATTCCGGCAGATTCCATCTCGCAAATAGAAGCCCCGAATTTCTCATGAAGCTCCGCCTTTTTCTCAGGGTCGGCGACAAACTTATCCGCCGAGGCGCAAGTCACCCTTTCAAGCTCCGGCATAACGCTGACCGCAAGCTCAATCAGCTTCGGATCGGCAGCAATGTAGACATCCGGCAGGTCGGAATATCTTCCAACCTCGGTGCCGTCAATGGCAGAGACATCATAATCATAGTGAATGACCTTTTCCACAACGCAGGTGCGACAGAGCGACATCTCGGGCGTAAGCCCTCCGCAAATCCCGAAATTCACAATAAGCTGAACGCCATACTTGGATATTAAAAGCTGAGTGGCGGCAGAGGCGTAAATCTCGCCCGCTCCACTTTTGGCAACGTACAAATCATTGCCGCTCACGCTGTATCTGCGAATGTCAAAGCCATCCGCCGTAATCGTTTCTATAGGCTCGCCCATCTCGCTGAGCATGGCGTTTATCTCATCCATAACCGCAACTATCATTCCTATTTTCATCTTTATCTTCCTTTCTTTTCATTATGATTCCGTAGCTTCCGCTAATCAATCCAGCACCGTTTCCATGGTGGTTTTCTGGATTCCCATGCCCATCCTCTCATAAAACGCCCTTGCGGAGTCGTTGCCCTCCCAGACGTTCAGGGTGATATTGTGGCAGCCGATTGACTTGGCATACGCCTTGACGTGTTCAAACAGCGATGATGCTATATGTCTGCCCCGCCAGCTCTCGTCGACGCAGATATCGTCTATGTAAATCGACTTGAATGGCTGCATATTCTCCTGACCGAAGGTGCTTTTTAGCTGACAGAAGGCGTAGCCGCGCGCCAAATCCTGCTCATCCGTCCAAACGAATATCGGGGTGTTGTCATCATTGATGATGTCCGAAAGCTCGGAATCGGTGTATTTTTTGGTGTTCGGCTTAAACAGGTCTGGGCGGATGTTGTAATGCACCATCAGCACCTGCTCCAAAAGTGAATTTATCTGCGGGATGTCCGCATTTGTTGCCCGTCTTATCATTTCCTTGAATCCTCCCAATCCTTTCTGTAAAGTATATTGACCTCTGTTTTCTCGACAGTGCCCATGCGGGTCTGATAATCTATAGTGGAATAGTATTTAAATCCGCACTTTTCCTGAACCCTTGCGGACTGAGCATTCTTAAGGAAATGTCCGCAGAAGATGGCGTCAAGCCCTAAATCCTCAAACAGATAGCGTATAACCTCGCCGACAGCCTCGGGCATTAGCCCCCTGCCCCAGTAGTCTTTTGAAAGGACGTAGCCGATCTCGCGGCATTTAAGCTGCGCGAACTCGGGGAATTTGTCCTCGTTATACCGCTCAATCCCCAGCGAGCCGATTACCTTGCCCTCATGCTCTAAGGCGAAGACCTTCTTCCCGCTAATGAACTTCTCAAGAATCACGCGTGATTCCTCAACGCTCTTGTGCGGTGCCCAACCTGCCATCTGGCCTACGCCGTCCACGCTGGCATATTCGTAGAAATCATCAATGTCTGAGAGCTTCCACGGGCGTAGGACCAGACGGTCGGTTTTAAGCGTTACTTGGGTTATATCAATTGGAATGTTCATAAATTTTCCCTCCTATCGGTTTCTGTGATTAGAATAAAAACACCGTCTATTTTATAGCCATTATATAAATCTGGCAGGGATTCCACTCATCCCAAAGCGTCGGGAAGACCTCTAATTCCTTGAATCCAAGGGACAGATAGAAGAGATTTGTTTCGTCATACTCCTTATATCTTCCCATCTGAACCGTTTTAACCTGAATAAAGGAGTATCCCAGCCGGACGGCTTCGCGCCTTGCTTCTTCAAAAAGTGCCCTTCCCACGCCTTTTCTGTGATGCTCCTTGACAACGCCCATCACCGCAAGCTCGACAGTTTCCTTTCCGGTCTGCTTTAAGTAAAGAAATCCTATAGGCCTGTCCTCATCAAAAGCACAGAAAAACGGCTTCCCCACACTTTCTCGGATGTATTCCTCCCGCGCGGAATCTATCCCAAACCATTCCGGCAGGGCTTCTAAGATTTCTCTTGATATGCTGAGCTTTTGGTTATCGTCGGTTATTTGTTTTATGTTCATGTAAAGTCTCCTTTTAATACGTTATCATTCCGGCTCTTTTGCCGAGATGGTATCCTTAACAACAAACACCGTGCCGGCAATCATGATAATTAATGCGGCGAAATAGATTCCGGTCAGCTTTTCGCCGAGAATCGCGAAGGAAAGGAGCGCTCCCACAAACGGCGCAACGGCATAGTATGCACTGGTCTTCGCCGCTCCCAAATCCCGCTGCGCGCGGATATACAGGAAAATGCTCAAACCATACGCAACAAATCCCAGAAGCATAGCCGGAAGAATATAGCGTATCTCCGGGATTTTTTCTCCGGATATCAGTGCAATCACAAAAGCTCCTCCGCCCGAAAAGATTCCCTTAAGCAAAACGATTTCATAGGTGCTTTTATCCGAGATGCCGCGGGTGCAGTTGTTCTCCAAGCCCCAGCAGGCGGTCGCCAGAATCACTAAAACAGAGCCGTAGGAAAACTGAAAGCTTCCCGCTCCTTCAAAGGAAAGAAGTATGCTCGACAGGGTAATCATGCCGATAGCCGCCCAAAGCCGTTTGCTTACAGCTTCCTTAAAAGCAAGGCAGGCGATAAGGGTAGTCGCCACAATTTCAAAGTTGCCGAGCAGGGAAGCGTTTGCGGCTGTACCGTATTTTATGCCGAGCATTAAAAAGATGGGCGCAAGGATGTCAAGTACTATCATCCCTATGGTATATGGCAAATCCTTCTTTGTAAGGCGCTCTGCCCTGTCCTCCTTGTGCCAGTGGAACAGATACATGATTCCCACGCCAGCTCCAGCTCCGAGGTACAAAAACGCCGCCATAAATGTAGCCGGTACGTTATCCAAAAGCAGCTTTGAAAGCGGGGTGTTTATGGCATAAAACGCCGCCGCCAAAAGTGCGAATATTATTGAAATGTGTTTTGATTTCGTTGTTATCACCTTGATGTTGTTATTTTTGCTGTCTAAACCCAGCTTCCGCGTCAGCCTCTCACTTAACTCCCCGCATAATCATAGTCACAGACATATTAGTATCCCACTGTTTAATGCCTTTGTCATACAGCTCGATTCTCTTGTCATACTTATGCTTTGTATGTATGTTGACCATCTTGTGTTCATGGGTAATCACTCCGAAAAACTCAAATCTTTCATTCGCTTTTATAATCTTTTCAGGCAAGAATGCTTTTTGTCAATTTCAAAACCGTTTTTTCTGTAAAAGTTCAATGTACTTTCCTTATTTGAACCTGTTTCCAGAAACACCTTGTAGCACCGGCGTTCTTTTGCTATTTCCGATGCTTTTTCTAACAACGCGGAAGCATATCCTTTATTCCTATAGTCTATGTGTGTTACCACGTTTTCAATAACCGCAAAAGGTCTTACGTTATGCGTCAGGCTCTCTATTATTGCCATTTGCACTGATGAAACTACCTTTCCATCTTCCTCGGCTACCAATAAATACATATTTTCATCCTTCTCGAATTTATCAAGAAGATCAGCCCACACATTCATATCCTGTTCTTCTGTCGGCGGATATGCTGTTAAATAATCAAAATATAATACCTTTAAGTCTTCTGCATCTGCGCCTTTAGCTTTTCTGATAATCATAATAGACCTCCAAATCCGAGCTTTTCTTGCGCAACTGGCGGAGTAAAGCATATGTCCGCCCTTGATAGCAACACCACGCACTCCACGTGTCCAGTAAAAGGAAACATATCCACCGGCTGAATCCTTTTTACCTTATACCCCGCCTTGACAAGCACGCCCAGATCCCGCGCCTGAGTTTCCGGGTTGCATGATACATAAACAATCCTTTCCGGCGAAAGCTTTACAAGCGATTCCAGCGCCCGCTTATCACACCCTGCCCTTGCAGGGTCTAAAAACGCCACGTCTGCGGACTCGCCCGCGCTTAACATCTCGCTCAAAAACTCGCCGGTGTCCATATTCACAAACTGCGCGTTGGTTATTTTGTTAAGCCGCGCATTCTTGATGGCGTCCTTTACGGCGGCGGAGTTGGCTTCCACGCCTATCACCTCGCCGCAGTACTTCGAAGCTATCAGCCCGATTGTTCCTATGCCGCAGTAGCAGTCCAGAACGCGGTCGGTGTCTTTCAGATTCGCCATTTCCACTGCCAGCGAATAGAGCTTTTCGGTCTGAACAGGGTTAACCTGATAAAACGATTTCGAGGATATCAAAAATTTAAGACCCATCAGCGTATCTGTTATCCTGCCATCCCCGAAAAGCGGCTTTTCATGCTCACCTAACAGGATTTTGCCGTCAGTTCCGGCGATATTCTGAACCACCGTTTTAATTTCGGGATGGAGCGATACAAGCTCTTTAGCAAGCTCTGCACCCTTTGGGAATATCGGTGACGCCGTCGCGATGGTGAGCATATATTCACCTGTTCCCGCCGCCTTTCGGACGGTTGCGAACTTCACGCTTCCCCTGCGGGATATCTCATCGTAGGGCAGAGCCTTGTATTTAGGCATCAGCCTGCGCAAATCCTTTATTATCTGCCCGGAAAGCTTATCCTCCAAAAGACAGTCGTCCGCCGGAACTACCGCGCCGGTCGAGGATTGGTATATCCCGGAAATTATCCGCTTGTTGGGATACCTTAATCTGAAAGCCCTTGTCGCCTTGTTGCGGTAACGTAAAGGCTCAGCCATCCCGATGATCCCGTCAACATGACCGTATCTTCCCAAAAGCTTTGTTACCTTGGATTGCTTAAGCTTAAGCTGTTCCGGATATTCAAGATTCATCAGCTGGCATCCGGAGCATTTTTTATGTATTTCGCATACCTTTTCGTTGCGGTTATCCATCATTTTTAAGACATCCCCTTTGTACTAATCAAACAATAATAGTATTGTAGCATAACGCGGCGCGAATAACAAGCGTAATACTAATTTTTGTTTGAAATGAAAGCAAAAAAGCGGGCACAAAACCGCTGTACGATGGGTTTTGCACCCGCTTTTTTGAACATTCCTAAACGAAAATAAATATAAGAAATAAAAATCCTTGCGCAAAACATAAAAAACTCCGAAAAGCTTCATAATTTCGACACAATTATCTGATATACTTTAAGATGAAGTATTGTATATATTATCAGCGTTCGGCTTGCTGTGCCGATGGGTTTTATATACACATATACATGACAAACTGAAAGGAAGATGCAAATGCCCAGACTTTTAATTGTTGACGATGAGGATAAGATCCGCGAGGTTGTTAAGGAATACGCCCTTTTTGAGGGATACGAGGTTGAGGAAGCCGCGGACGGTATGCAGGCTATCGAAAAGGTCAAGGCGGACAAGTCCGGCTTCGACTGTATAGTTATGGATATAATGATGCCCCGGCTGGACGGTTACTCTGCCTGCAAGGAGATAAAAAAGCTTTCGAGCGTCCCGGTAATCATGCTTTCGGCGCGTGGTGAGGAGTACGATAAGCTCTTCGGCTTTGAGGTGGGAATCGATGATTACGTCGTAAAGCCGTTCTCCCCCAAGGAGCTTATGGCAAGGATCAAGGTTGTTGTAAACCGCAGAAAAGCTCCTGAGACTGAGGATGTTATAAGATATAAGGGTCTTGAAATCAACTTCGCCGCAAGAGAGGTCACTATCGACGGCAAAAAGGTTCAGATGACCCCCAAGGAATACGATATCCTTTTCTACTTGGCAAGAAATATGAACATAGCAATGTCCCGCGAGAAGCTTTTGGAAGAGGTCTGGGGATTTGACTTCTACGGCGACGACAGAACCGTAGACACCCACATAAAAATGCTCAGAAACAGCTTAGGCCCTTACAGGGATCTTATAGTTACCTTGAGAGGAATGGGATACAAGTTTGATAACATCAAGGGATAAAAGGCAGCCCCGCCCCGAATCCGCCCCTACCCTGCGCTCCACTATCTGGCTTTACTTTTCGGTGTTCACCGCAGTTATTCTTATTCTTATATGGTTTTTCCAGGTGGTAACGCTGGATAAGTACTATGAGCTTTCAAAGCGGCGCAAGATAGTTGCGTCCTGCCTTAAAATCTCGGTCGCATTCGACCCTGATTCAATGGATTCGGTCGAGGAGCTTGTCGAGAATATAGCCTACCAGAACGGCATGACGATAGCCATAACCGACTGGAGCGGCAACACCATCACCAAAGCTGAATATATGGGCGGAAAGTCGATACTTTCGGACGAGCGAAGCAATCTTCTGCTGTTTGAATACCGCAACAAGCTGATAAAAAGCGCGGATTCCCAGATATTGAAGGTCTCCCAGAACCAGCGCTTCGGCACGACTGAGCTTCTGTTCGGAAGCATTCTAAGCTCGCCAAAGATAAGCGGCAAAGCCAGCCCGGGGTATCTCATATTTATAAACGCCTCGCTCGAACCGGTGGATTCGACTGTTGAAATAATCAAAGAGCAGTTTATTTTCATAACGCTTACCACCTTCTTTATTGCACTGTTTATAACCATGCTCTTATCCAACAGGCTTTCGGTTCCGTTTACACATATCACGGCATCCGCCAATAAGCTTGCCTCGGGAGATTACTCCACCCGCTTTGAAAAGGGCTCTTATCTTGAAATAAACGAGCTGGCGGATACGCTAAACTATGCCGCCACCGAAATATCAAAGGTGGATAAGCTGAGAAACGAGCTTATTGCAAACGTCAGCCACGATCTGCGTACCCCGCTGACCATGATAAAGGCGTATGCCGAAATGATTCGCGACCTTTCCGGGGACAATCCCGAAAAGCGGAACGAGCATTTAAAGGTAATTATCGACGAGGCTGACAGGCTTTCGGTGCTTGTAAGCAGCCTGATGGAGCTTTCAAAGCTCCAAAGTGGAAATATAGCCATAACAAAGACGAAATTCAGCTGTCATGAATTTTTAAAGGACGTTATGTCGAAGTACGAGGTGCTTTCAGAGCAGAAAGGCTTTGAATTCATTTTAGAGACTGATGAGGATGTCACCCTTTACGGCGATATAGAAAAGCTTCAGCAGGTAATCTACAACTTCATAAACAACGCGGTAAACTATTCTGGCGATTCCCGCAGGATAATCGTGCGGCAGGTAAATTCGCCTTCGGCTGTAAGGATAGAAGTGCGGGACTTCGGTGTGGGAATCGAAAAGGAAAAGCTCCCGCTGATTTTCGACCGCTACTACCGCGACGAGCGCACCAAGCGTGATGTTGTGGGAACCGGTCTGGGACTGTCCATCGTAAAGGAGATACTGGAGCTTCACAAATTCCGCTTCGGCGTTTCCAGCGAGGTTGGCGCAGGCTCTACCTTCTGGTTTGAAATAAAGCGCGTTCAGGACAATGAAGATGAAAGTAAGAACAAAAATTCTAAGCGCAATACTACATGACGGTCCCTGCTCTCAGGCGGAGTTGGCAAGGAAATGCACAGCTTCCCCATCGGCGGTCAGTGAAGAATGCCGCAGACTTATGGATGAGGGCATACTTTTAAAAGCCGGAAGCCGAAGCACGGCAAACGGCAGGAGCGGCGTTCTTCTGGAAATTGATATAACCCGCCGCTTTGCAGTCGGAATAGGAGTATGCCACGGAGTGATGAGCGCGGGGATTATAACCTTAGACGGCAGAACACTTGAAAAGGAGACTGCTCCAATAAGCGAATCAGATACTGGCAAACAGATACTTATTCAGGTTTCTGAGGCGCTGTCGCGGCTGTTCAAAAACTGCTGTCTTTCAAGTGAAAACGTTTTAGGGATAGGCGTATGCATGGATTCGGAGCTTTTCAAGACGCTCGGAAACAACAGCTTATCGGAGCTATCAGGCGGATATCCGATATTCTTCGAGACGGCTGACGAATATTTAGCCTACTCGCAGGCTTATATGCCGATAAATCCTGAGGAGATGTATGTTTTCGGCGGCGCTAAGGTTATAAGAGAGCTGCTGTTGAAGGATTAAAATTCAATATGAAAGGAAGATAAGCATGGATTACACTAAGCTCTGGCTCGATTATAAGCCCGTAAGAAAGCTTGAAGGGAAGGTCTTTTCCATTATCAATTCCGAAAAAGGACCGATAATTTCAAGTATTCTTGACGAGCTGGACACCGCACTTACAGCCATCACAGGCGTTAAGCCGGTTACTTTCGGCATAGACACCGATTACCGCCTAAGGCTCGCCTACGACCCGGATATATCCCCGGAGGGCTACAAGGTGATAAAGGACGGCGGAACGTTTTCGGTTCGCTCCGGCGGTCACAAGGGACTGCTATACGGAACCTTCGAGCTTTTAAGGATTTTAAGAACAAGCGATTTTGACCGCGATTTCACCTATGAAAAGTCCCCTGCTATGCCCCTGCGTATGGCTAACCACTGGGACAACATGGATGGAAGCATTGAGCGCGGATATTCGGGAAACAGCTTCTTCTTTGAAAACAATCGCATTGTGATAAACCAGCGTACCCGCGACTATGCGCGCCTTATCTCCTCAGTCGGCATGAACGCTGTCGCTATTAACAACGTAAATGTACGCGGAGAAGCACCCTTCCTGATTTCAAAAAAGCACCGCGAGGAGTTGGTTACTCTTGCTAATATCTTCTCGGAGTACTGCATAAAGCTGTTTCTTTCCTTAAATTTTGCCTCCCCGGTAAGAGTGGGCGGGCTTGAAACTGCCGACCCATGCGGCCCCGCTGTTATCCGCTGGTGGGAGGATGTCTGCGCTTCGATTTATGCCGATATCCCCGACTTCGGAGGCTTCCTTGTAAAGGCGGATTCCGAGGGCGAGTTCGGACCGTTTGCCTACGGCAGAACCCACGCCGACGGCGCTAATATGCTGGCGAGAGCCGTAAAACCCTACGGCGGAATCATCATTTGGAGATGCTTTGTTTACAACTGCCAGCAGGACTGGCGGGATAATGTGACCGACCGCGCCGCCCAGAGCTATATAAACTTTATCGGTCTTGACGGCAAGTTTGATGATAACGTCATACTGCAAATCAAGAACGGTCCTGTAGATTTCCAGGTCAGGGAGCCTGTTCACCCACTGTTTGGTGGGCTCAAGCACACAAATATCATGCTGGAATTCCAGATAGCTCAGGAATACACCGGTCAGCAAAGGCACGTATGCTATCTTATGCCGGAATTCAAGGAGGTTCTGGACTTTGACACCTGCAACGGCGAGAAGCACTCGCTTGTAAAGGATATAGCCGCAGGAAAGAATTCCGCCTGCCGCAACTTCGGCATGACGGCTGTCATGAATACCGGAAACGACGTCAATTGGACAGGTCACGACTTAGCGGCGGCGAATTTATACGGCTTTGCCCGCCTCGCCTTCGACCCCGAGCTTACAAGTGAGGAAATCGCCCTTGAATGGGCTCGCCTAACCTTTGGCGAGGATGAAAAGGTTCTTGAAAACGTCACCAAAATCCTGATGATGAGCTATTCAGCTTACGAAAAGTACACTGCCCCGCTGGGTATAGGCTGGATGGTCAATCCGAACTATCACTTCGGACCCAACGTTGACGGCTACGAATACGACCGCTGGGGAACATATCACCGAGCCTCGCACTCGGCAATCGGGCGGGATCGCTCCACCCGCGGAACAGGCTATGCCGCTCAATATCCCGAGCCACTGAAATCAATCTACAACGAGATTGACACCTGCCCCGAAGAGCTGCTTCTGTTCTTCCACAGGGTGCGTTTCGACCATATCATGAAAAACGGCAGGACACTTATCCAGCGAATCTACGATGACCATTTTGAGGGTGTGCAGGAAGCTGAAACCATGCTCGAACTCTGGAAAGAGCTTAAAGGCAGAATCGAGGGAAGCGTTTACGAGCGCGTTCTTAAGCGCATGAGCTTCCAGGCAGAGCACGCCAAGGAGTGGCGGGATAGGATAAACACCTACTTCTGGCGGCTGACGGAAGTCCCCGATGATAAGGGCAGGAAGATTTACGAATAAAAAATCCGCGCCAAATCTAACTTCTATAAGGTAAGCAACAGTGTGATTTGAAAGGAAACACCATGAATATAGAATACAGAATGCAGAAAGACATACCTTGCGATGAGCTGTATAAATTATTTCTTGCAGTAGGCTGGGCAGATGAAGCCACTACAACTAAAGAGCAGTTAGAGCGGTTTAATATCGGCTTTATTAATTCAACTTTTGTATTTTCCGCATGGATAGATAATCATTTAGTCGGCTGCGTAAGGGTATTGAGCGATTTACACTTTCGGTCAATTATCTATGATTTAGCTGTTTTGCCGGAATATCAGCACAAGGGAATTGGAAAGGAATTGGTAAGGCGCTGCATAAATACTTGCCCGGCATCAGAATGGTTGGTTCAGACGGAGAGCGCAAAAGGCTTTTATGAGAAAATTGGTTTTAAGCAAAATAGTGAATGTTTCCTGACAATCCCTTGTAAATTGTTTTAAAAAACAGCGCCATGCCGAGATTTTACCCGGTATGACGCTGTTAATTTATCTCTTAAAATTCCAGCGGTGACTGCGGCATTATTATCGCGCAGACGATATACGCCAAAAGTCCAGCTCCAAAGCAGCAGATAAGTATCGCCCAGATGATTCTTATAATCGTTGGGTCGATGTTAAAGAACTCCGCAAATCCGCCGCAAACGCCGCAGATAACCTGATTATTGCGGGATTTATAAAGCTTTTTATTCATATATAATAAGCCTTCTTTCAAATTACTTTCAGGGAAACGCCCGATTTTTTTGGACGTTTCCCTGCTATTATTAATCCTCGCCAAGCTTTAATGCCTTGTTGATGTTGATAGCCTTTATCAGTCGTGCGATTACGATAAATCCTACCATCAGCATTACAAGCACTATGCAGTAAAGCTTGATATAGTCGCTTCTTTGGGATACCACTACGAACGGCGGCACCTGATCTGTTACATTGTAAAGCACCTGGAACAGCGGAACGAACAAATCGGATGCGATTCCTCCTATTATGATAGACAGGAAGATGGAGACGCCCGAAACAAGTATCTGCTCATAGATTATCATTGCGATGATCTCTCTGAACGACATACCCATCGCCCGCAGGATACCGAACTGGAGCGTTCTGCCCTTGATGGAAAGTATCCAGTAAATCAGGAAGCCTATGAAGCAGACCGCCATTATTACAATGAAGCCCAAGGTCAAAGCGCCGTTTACGCCCTGCAATGTAGCGTCGGTCTTTGAGGATGTTACCAGCTGGGAAGCAACGTCAAGCCTTGTAGCAACAATTCCGGCATCGCGGATGGACTGATAGAAGTCGGAAACCGAAGCGTCCTTCTCCATCGACATCCAAACCTGATACGGTTCCATGATCGTCTGAACGCTTACATAGTCGAAATTAAGGATTATAAAGTCCCTATAATCACCCTGTGAATTCTTTTCATACGGATTGAAGCTCGGCCAGTAGTTGACAACCGCAACGACGGTGGTTTCAAACCACTCGTTCTTGCCCCACTTTACCTGAACTATATCGCCCAGCTTAAGTCCGGTCTTATCCTGATAGGACTGGGATATTATAGCACCGTCTAAGCACTCGCTTAAGGCGTTGATGTAGTTATTGATGTGAACCGGCAGAAGACCGTTTCTGAACCAGCAAACCTTGGCGAACTTTTCAGGAACTATGGTCATGACCTGAACATCGGTCTGGGTCTTTTCGTTGTATCTTAACTGAACAGCATCCCTCTTGAAAACAGGGGTTACGGTTTCAACGCCGGCAAGATCTTCATAAACGGTGAAGTCGGGCTCAAAATACTGAGCCTCGGTTATGCTTTCGCCATCCTCCGCCTTTGTAACTCTGGCGTATTTCCACAGTTCCTCCATAACAACGTCCGCGCCGAGGTTATATCTTATTCTTTCCTCGGTGTTGCGGTTAATCGCGCGCGCGGTGTTGGCGGAGAATATTCCCAATGCAACGGTGAGAATAAGGAATATCATGATAAACTTCTCTCTGCCGGTGGAGCTTCTTCCTATATTATTTAAGGATATATATGCCGCCGGAGACCACTTCTTGCGTCCGATAAGATAAATTAATCTAATGAAGTAAGGATAAATTCTTACGCAGATAAGACCTGCGCCGAGGATGAACAGCGTCGAAGCCGCGAACATCAGCGGGTTCATGGTTGCGGAGGTATCAGTAAGTCCCTGAGAAATAAGAACCTCTTCCTGGTGATTATGCCACAGAAGCCATGCCACCGGCACGATAGTCATAATAAAGTCAAGATATGTCTTCTGCCAGAAGGGCTTAGCCTGTTTATGTGCCTTTGACTGCTTGTGTCCGACGATTGTGATTCTCGAAGCCGGAACAACGGGAACTATTGTCGCAACAAAGAACACAATTACCGCCAGGAATGCATACAGGAACGCCGTCAGCGAGAGCTTGGCGTGAAGTGCCGGACGGTTTACAAACTCCAGGAAGCCGTTTGAAACGCCTAAGATGTTGCAAAGTCCAAGCCCTACAAACGGACCTATCAAGGCGGCTACTGCGCCCAGGATAAGGGTTTCGTAAGCGTAAATTCTTATAATCTGCCATGCAGAAGCGCCGCGCGACTTGAGCATTGCAATTTCGTTCTTCTCAGACTCGATATTCAGCTGAGATACCATGAACAGGTAGAATATCAGCATCAGAACTACTGGGATATCCAGCATAAGAAGGATATAACGGAGCGATGCGGCCTTTTCGGCATAGGACTTTAATATTTCCTGCGCAGGAACCTCAAAGCTGCAATTTTCCTCCTTATACGCTTCTGCCTGACTTTCAAAGCTGTTCTGAACGTGCTCTATAACGTTCATATCCATGTTCTGATAGTCGATGATAAAGCGGCACTCGACCGAATTGAGGTTTACAACGCCGGTCATTATAATAACATCCTCTAAAGGAACGCTGTCCGAAACACCGGTAAGGGTGTTGAAATCGGCAAAGAAGGTATTGGAATAGTCCGCCATTCCTTCAGACCAATATGTATCGGTTGGGTCGGAAACGTCAAAGGTTCCAACCGGCTTTATTTTAACGGTTTCGGTGCTGTCGCGGTTTAAGATATTCTTTACCTCGTAGACCTCATCCAGAACGACCTGCGAAAGCTGAAGCGCTATTTCGGGACAGATGACTTCGTAAACACCGTCTTCCGTCTTGCCGGGATTGAACATTCTGCCCTTGGTTATGGTTATGTGTTCCTCTATGTCGGTCATACCGCCCAGCTTTAGCATCGCCGGCTGTTCCGATTCAATGCTCGAAACATATAGATATGCATCCGATGTGTAGCATTTATAGGACAAAAACGGCACTAAAAGGTTGTTGAAGCGGTTGGCGGCCGTTGCATAAACATTGTTTACAGCCGTGCGCTGTTTGGCGGCGTTTGTGCCGCTTACAAGGGTTTTTGAAACGGAATACACTCCGGGATATTCATTGTTCTCGTCCTGATATGCCTGCATATCCTTTATTAACATTCTTTGCAGGGAAGCGTGCATATATATCGGGATCGTACTCGTCATAGCGGTTGCCATGATGAATCCGATAAGGAGACAAATGACCATCCACTTGGTATTGCGCATTTTTCTGAACAATAAAGTGAGCATTGCTTTTCCTCCAATTTCTTTTACTGAATGTCTAATACTAATTCTACGTAAAAGTGTTGCTGTAAAATCGCCACAAAACCGCTATACAATGGGTTTTACAGCGATTTGATGGCTATGCATGGTTGTGACCATGCATAGTCTGGACACATTTTTAACGTAGAATAAGTACGGCGTTATCTGATAATGATTTCATCGCCGACTTCAAGACCGGAGGTTATTTCAACGCTTGATCCGCTCTTAAGACCCTGCACAACAGGAGTCTGAACTCTTTCATTGTCCTTGAACAGATAAACCACGTCCTGTCCGTTTACCTTTTTAATAAGGTTTGCGGATATTACTATAACGTCGTGGCGCTCGTCGAGTACCAGAACGGTATCGGCAATATTTCCGACTGCCGAGGATGCAGGAACGCTGCCCTTGAAGGCAACTATTATATCCTCCGACTCCTCGCCCAGAATGAATTCACCGGCTTCGTCAACCTTTGCAGCGGATGTAGCTTCGTCCCAAAGCTTGCCGGACCTGTTGCGGGTTATTTCGCCGTCGTAATACTCGCCCTCGTATCTTATCTTTATGGGTCTGCCGATAAGGAACTCGGAAACATCGTTATTTGGATTGATTTTAATGTAAAGGTCGGTGATGTCGATAATAGTCGCAACTGTTTCACCGGCATTTATCCAGTCGCCGGGAGAAACTGTCTTAACAAACGAAACAGTTCCTGAAACGCCAGCATAGATTTTTGAAGCTTCCTTTTCAGCATAAAGCTTATCAAGCTCGTTCTGCATAAGCTGAATGTCGAGCTGTTCCTTTGCCTTGACGGTTTCGGACTCATGCTTTTCAACAGCTATGTCATACTCCAGCTGCTCACGGTAAACCTCAAGCTCCTTAAGCTCGATTTCCTTGTCAAGCTCGTAGGTTTCGATTTCGGCAATAAGATCGCCTTCGTTTACGCTGTCACCTGCGGCGACGTAAACGCTCTTAATATTTCCGCCGTATTCGGTAAAGCGCGCGTTATATTCTGTTCCGGAAGCAATGGTTCCGGCGGTTTTGATATCCTTTACAATATCCTTCTTGGTTGCGGTGGTGGTTGTGTAGGATACTTCGCTCGCCTTAACTACGGGAGCATCGTACACCTCTTCCTCCTCGGGAAGGAAATAACAGCCTGACAGCGAGCTTAAAAGCGTTGCCGCCGCGGCGATAAGCATAACAGCCTTTGATATTTTCATATAGACATTTCCTTTCTTTAGCCGTGCGAAATATTTCTATGTTTTTGCGCACACTGTGTTATTTTTAATAATACCAAAAATCGAACCGTTTTACAAGAGAAAACACCGCAAAATGCACAATTTGCGGTGTAATATTTTTTAGTATATTTTATTTCTAAACTATTAATAAGTTCGCTACTCGATTTTTACCAGTTCATCCCTCGCCAGAACCTCCGAACAGTTGTAGAACATTATCCATTCAGTGCTTAACATATACTCTTCGTTTAGCGTACCATCCTGATTCAAGGCGTAATCCCCCGACCATACCGAGGCATAAAGCCAATAAGCGTCATCCTTGACTATGTTTGCGGGACCGGGCAGAACGTTGCACTCGCTTATGGCAACCGGCTTGTCCGCACTAAGCCCAGACATCCTCAGCATGGCGTTAATATGGCTTTGATTGTCCCACGCGCCGTGGCTGTAGTCGTAAATATCGAGCGAGATGATATCGCAGTATTCATCCCCGACATACCAGTCAAGGTCCTGCGCGTTCCAGACCCATATTATGTTATTCAGCATATGATAAGAAGTCAGGCGGGTGTAGATGAGCTTATAAAGCCAAAGGTAGCTGTCCTTATCCGCACTCCACCAAAATTCGCCGTTCCCGGCTTCGGGGAGAGGACGGAATATGACCGGTATATTTTCGTCAGCAAGTCTTTTCAGCTGAACGGCAATAAGGTCTATCCCCTTGACTATTTCAAGACATTCGCCGGATATACCGCCGCTTGCCTGAAGCTCGGTCAGTTTATCAACGGAAAGCTTTGAAATTTCATGAGTTGTGACCGCATTTTCAAGCTTGAAGCCTGATTTTTCGCGATAACAGGAGCCGTTCTGCATCCAGTTCCAGACGTATCCCACAAGTCCGCCCTGCTTGGCATAATCGATAGCAAGCTCGATATCCCCGGTGTCGAACCCTTCGGAATATCCCATAAGCTCGCCGAAGCGTATGGCGGGGTATCTTCCGGTTACGCGCGCGATAGCGTCAATCTCGGCATTAGACCCCTGCGAGCACTGCTGACCGCTGAAAACAGCCTCACCATACATCTCGCATAGATACTTATAGGTTTTTATCGTCCTTTCTGAGGACGCCATATTTGAAAGCTTGCCGGAGGCAGCATAATCGTGTGCATAAACCGAAGACGAGCTTTCCAGAAGCACAAAATCGATATCGCACTCGCCGCTGAGCTCCTGAATGCTTAAAACAGCCTCGTCCGGCGTAAGGTAGATATTTTCGTATTTTACGGCTTCAAATTTTCCGCTTCCAGATATGCTCAGCTTACCGCGAGCAAGTCCGTCAACATACAAAACACCCTCCACCGGCGTATCAGAAGCCGCACAGATGGTGATGTTATAATGCTGGGGAGCTTCAATTTTGAGCTGTACAGCCATGCCGCTGTCCGGCAGAGATATTCCGCTGACATACCCCGAACCGGAATACCCTTCCCTGAAGGAGGCTAATTTTGCATATCCGGTAAGTGAAGCGTCCTCCGCTTCGTAGACAGTGCTGCATTCGGTAGGGTCGTAGCTGACCTCACCGATGTCAGTCTCACCGTATACCGGCAGAGGCTCAATGACCGGCGGAGAAGGTGTCGTCTCCTCACTTGTGGTCGGCGGAGCTTCTGTGGCGGTAGTATGGCTCTCTGTAGTTACATCACTTACAGGAGGGGTCACGCCCGGAATGTACTTAGCCAAATCGCATCCTGTAAAAAGTATGACGGCGGACACAGCAATCGCAGCGAATTTTTTCATGACATTCTTTCCAGCACGGGCTTTATGCGGGCAGCTACAATCGAAGCCGCAGCTATCTTCAAAATATCAAAGCCTATAAACGGGAACACACAGGCGGCAAGTGCAGGCATGAGCGCGCTCTTGGCGAGAATACAATACCATGCGGTTCCGAAGGCGTATAAAACTACGGTTCCCAAAACCATTCCGATGGGATACTTGATCCAGTGGTGCATTTTATCGCAGAAAAGACCGGTTACAAGTGCGCAGAAGATGTATCCAACAATATATCCGCCGGTAACACCCGCGACGACATGGAATCCCCCTGCAAAGCCGGAGAACACCGGAACGCCCACCGCACCCAGAAGTATGTATATTGCAGTCGCAACAGTTCCCTTATAAGCTCCCAAAACCGCGCTTACAAAGTAGATTGCAAAGGTTGCAAGGGTTATCGGAATTGGGCCTACAGGTATCTTCCAAGGTGCAAAAACTGCAATTATAGCAGCAGAAACTCCTATCAAAGCCATAGTTCTTACATCAAACAACCTTCTTGAACCAACAGCAGCATTTCCAGATTTCATATATATTCATCCTTTCCAAATAATAAATCGGGCAAAACTTAGGTCATCTCTTCGTTTTTGCTTTAGAAAACAGTATAACACAGTTTTCGACTTTTTGCAATAGCCCTTCAAAGCCGCATTTCCATGTAGATATGCGGTATACCGTCCTCCAGATACTCGTCTGTTCCCGCTATCTGCACAAAGCCAGATTGCTCGTAAAACGGTCTTGCATAGGTCTGCGCACCTATCATGATTCTTTTTGCATGATATTTTTCCTTTGCGACCTCAGTGCCGACCGCCAAAAGCTTAGTCCCCAGACCGCACCTTCGGCGTGCAGATATCACCCTGCCGAAGGATACATCCTCAAACCTCCCCTTGTCCAAAACGCGCATATATGCGGCAATGCCGTTTTCATCGCGGAAAAATATGTGATAGCAGTCTTTGTCGTAATCATCCAGCTCCTGATAAGGGCAGTTCTGTTCTACGACGAAGACCGCCACACGCAGCTTCATTATCTCGTATAGCTCATCAAGTGTAAGCTCGGTAAAATGCTTTATTATTGTTTCCATGTTGATTCACTCCTAACTCATTTGCTCGGTATATTATATACTATATCAAGCAAAAAAACAAGAGCGCATCCGAAAGATACGCTCTTGTAAAGAATTTTCTATTATCCGACCAAACCTGAACGTTCCAGACCTTCGGTAAAGTGCTTCTGCAGGAAGCAGTACATTACCAAAATCGGCGCAATCGTCAGCAAGCATCCGGATTCAAGCCAAACAATCTTCTTTCGTGTACCAACCTGTGCGTTGTTGAAGAGCTGAGCGTCCAGCGTGGACGAAAGCTTTTGCAGTGCAAGCGCAACTGTATGGTTGTTGATGAAGAAGGTCGAGCTTACGTAGTAGTCGTTCCAGTACCAAACTATTGCAAACAGGAATACTGTCAGGAAGGATGAAGCCGCATTGGGCACCATGATTCTGATGAAGGTCTTGAACGGACCGCAGCCGTCGAGGTAGGCGGCATCCTCAAGCTCCTTGGGAAGTCCCTTGAAGAACTGTCTGAATATCAGGATATAAAGACCTGACTTGATACCGTTGGCGAATATTGCAGGGGCATACATAACTATCGAATGGTCGATAAGCGAGATATACGCCTGTGTGTGGTCATCCGACCACTTGATATTAATTCCTAAGAAGGTGCTCGCTCCGGCAGAAGCAACCATCTTGACCAAGCCTGCGCACTTGAAGAACGCCCACTGAAGGTAAAGAGGGATAACGGTGATCTGCGGAGGAACAATGATCTGCATAAGAACTATTGCGAACAATATTCCCTTGCCCTTAAAGTTGAATCTTGCGAAGCCGTAACCGGTTACAGCACAGACTACAACTGAAAGAAGCGAGCAAACCAAGTTCAGAAGAACGGTGTTCAGAAGCGTCGGTCCGAAGTCCATTATACCCCATACGTCCTTGATGTTGTTCAAGGTGAAGGACTTGGGCAGCCAGATAACAGAAGGGTCTGTCATCTGAGCAGAGGGACGGAATGCTGTCGAAAGCATATAGATAAGGGGATAGAGAATTACAAAGCATAGACCGAACAGAATAAAGAATCTGAATATCGGCCATACCCTTTCGATGATTCTTTTGCGGCGGAGGTATCTCAAATGCTCGGGAGTCATCTGGCGGGGATCAAGCGTGCCGGCTTTTTTGGCGGCTCTGTATTTCTTTTCTCTTTCCTTTAAACGCTTTGCGCGCTCCTTGTTAAACTCTTTTTCAAGCTGAGCCTGGCTCTTTTCCCTAGGCTTTTTAACCTTTGGCTCTTTCGGAGCTTTAGGCTGCTTAGGAGCCTTTTCAAGTTTTTCTTTAGCCACTTAAATCCCTCCTTTATACTTCGTAGTAAACAAACTTGTTTACTATCGGCAGAACAATGACCAGGGCAAGAATTACAATTAAGAAGTATGCCCAAGCCATGGCCGCCGAGAAGCCGTGATTCCAGTCTGAAGCCTGAGCTAAAACAAGCGCCATAACGCCGTTCTGAGGGTCGATGAAGGAATCAACGATAGTGTAAATAAGGTTTGCAACTATCATAGGGCTGATATAGGGCAGGGTTATCTTCCAGAAGAATTCCCACGAGGTAGCACCTTCAATCTGAGCAGCTTCCTTTGCCGAGAACGGAATGTTCTGCAAGGCTGCCAAGAAGATGATTATCTGAATACCGGAGTTCCAGACAAGGTTGAAGATGTCGCTGGTTATAAGTGAGATAACCTCGGTTACGGTATCTGAGATGTTATATACACCTAAGAATCTTAACAGTGCACCCGCCATATCGGTTTCAAACATGGTTGAGAACTGGTCTGCACCGCCGGCGTATCCGGAAGAGTCCATATCGCCGTTGATTATACTCATAACAGGTCCGGTTGCAATGATAACCGGCAGGAAGAATACCGCACGTGCAAATGTTCTTCCCCTGAACTTCTGATTGAGGATAACTGCAATGAATATTGAGAAAATTATGATGATAGGCGTTTTCCAAAGAGTGTTTTTAAGTACCTCTAACAGAGCGTTTACATAATCAGTGTCTTTGGTGAAGGCATCAATATAGTTTTGCAGTCCTATAAATGTCGTTTCCATCTTGCCGAGGGTTACCCCGGTCTTGTTGAATGAATACCAGAAGGATACAATAAGCGGCTTAAGGAAGAAGTATATAGTTCCTATGATCCATATTGCCAGGAATCCGTATCCATAAAGCATTTTTCGTCTTTCGTAAGGGATCTTCATGCCCTTTACCTTTGGCTCTTTTGGTGCCTTAGGAGCCTTGGGGGCTTTCTCCTTTACGGTTTTTACTGCTTCAGCCATTATTTCAAGCCTCCTTCGTCAACATAGTCGGAATAATTGTAGGTCTTGCTGCCGGCTGTGATCTTTCCTGTTTCAAGGTCAACGGTAGTCTTAACGCCGTTTTCATAGGTGGTTGTTATAACCGAGCCATCGATTCTGTAATCGGTTATAACAGAATCGGAAACCTGAGAAAGAATTTCGTTTGCAAGCTTGTATTCGCCTGCACACTGCTCAAGCCAGCCTTCATATGTAGCATAGTAAAGTCCTACATAGTCCGTATTAACAAGCTTTGTAGCTTCGTTATAGATGAAATCGTACCTGATGTTGGAGCCGGAGGCAATAGCCTTCAGGAAGAGCATCTTGGAATCAGGCGATGCGTTGATGGCTTCGGTGGAGTAGTTGGTGTAGCCATGAAGAACCATCTGCATGAAGGGGATATCCCTGTCGACGATCTTGAACTGGCTGGACTGAAGCGGAAGACCGGTTATAGTGTCAACATAAGGAATCAGATAAGCGTTCGGAGCTTCTGCAATTACCTTCTTGTCAGTGGTGCTGTCCTTGGCTGACTTGTAATAATCGATGATATACTGAGCTGTAGTCGAACGGTTGGTATGATTCTTATTCGAGAAGTCCGACCAAACGGTGGAGGAAATGGAACCTAAACCAACGCCGGGAAGCTTAAGCTTTGAAACGTTCTTGGAAACCTTCTTTGAAAGCTTTGAAATCGACTTCGGAGCCAGCAGAGCGGGTGCAACACCCGGTTCAGGAGTTCCGTAGGCTATGTTATAGTTGTATTGTCTTGAATAGGACTTGGAAACTCTGTAAGCGGTATCAAACAAAGTTATGAAGCCGTTGCCGCCCGACTTGAAGGTGAAGCCGTCAACCGTAGCATAGAAGTCAATGTTGTTGTCCTTGTAGAACTGCATCATCTTCTTGAAATCGCTCTTGCCGCCCAGACAGCCGGCAACGGAATCGGCAGTATCAATCTTTGCGGACATTGAATCGTTTGTCCAGTCGTTGTAGTTTACGACCATTTCATTAACTCCGCTTTCACGAAGCTTGGAGGTTATCTCCATAGCCTGATCAAAGGTTGTGTAAGCGGTCTTGATATCTACCGGGATACCAAGGATTGACTTGGACTTCAAAGTTCCGCCGTAGTAGTCAATGAACAGCGGAGAGTAGTTTGCCTTGGTCTTCTTGGTAAGACCCTGCTCTTCAATGAGATAATCGCGGTAAACATCTGCAATGGTCGAATAAGGAACTATCTCCTCGTCCGAGGTTACGGGATAATATCTTACGGATATTTCGTCAACAGGTATCTTACCGTCGCCCTTTTCAAATACTATGATTGAAGAGGAGTCGCCTGCCATATGGTAATCATCAGAAGACCTTAAGACGAATGAGAAGTAGCAGTAGTTGTAACCGCACTGATCCGTCTTATTGTTGGCAACGGCTGCATTTGCAGTGGCAAAGGTATCTCCCTTGTCCGCTATCATAACAAGACCATTATTTCCTCTTACCATAGCCATAACCGGCATATAAGCCTGCTCTACAGCGTCAGCTTCGAGCTCTCTTACCTTGGTGATATCCCTTCCGTAGAGATATTCGGAGTAATTCTTATAAACCGATTTGCCGTTGTTGAGGTCGATGATCGCACCGGAACCGTCCGGTATGAACATATAACCCTGCTCATCCTGAGTGGCGGCGCTCATGTAGGGAAGGATGGCAATGTCGGTAAGAATCAGAACGTCGGATTTGGCTTCCTCATCGTCGTCCACGCCTTCCTTATAGCCGGCCTTTTCCTTGATTTCATTTGTCTTGACGTATACTCTTAAGTGATCCTCTTCAAGAACGAAATGAACAGGAATGACCGTCTTATAGTCCCTCATATTATAGGTGATCTTTACGCCGTTATCCTCAATCTCAAACTCGGTGTTCTCCTTCTGAGTTGACTGTCTGTAGGAGTACAGGTAGGAGGATGTGATAAGGTCGGTAGCGTTGCCGTTTTTGGTGGCTATGTTCGACATTCTGTTCTGCTTCAGAGCAGGCTTGCTGGTTGCATAGTCGAGCATGGCGTTTACGCAGTTTGACCAGTGAATGAATCCGGTTTCCTTAACTAAAAGACCGATTCTTTCAAATTCCCTGTCAAGATACATAGCGTAATTGTCATTTTCGCAGACGAATTCGGATCTTGCAAGCTCTTCCTCGTCAGAAATGAACTTGGCGGGCTGATCTTCGTCTTCCTCTTCGGAGCCTTCTTCGTCGGAAGGCTCATCTGCGGGTTCGTCCTCAGCAGGTTCTTCACCATCTGCGGGAGCATCCTCGGTGGGCTCTTCACCCTCAGCGGGAACATCTGCCGGGTCGCCGTCCTGATTTTCATCAGCTGCCGCATCGGCATTTTCGTCGGTATTCTCCTCCGGAGCTGACTCATCAGTCTGTGCGGGGGGTTCTTCGGTGTTATCGGCACCGAATGCCGGTACTATTGTGATTGAAAGAAGCGTTGCTGCGACGAGCAGACAAGCGATCAATCTGAGAAATTTATTCTTCATATCAATACTCACTTTCTGCTCTTGTTAGCTTCTGACTCTATACATTATTTCGGTATAGATTGTCAGGAAGAAGAGCCATACCTGCTGGAAGAGCGACATTATCAGAACGAGCAGGCAAAGTATCAAAAGCATTCCGATAATCGTCAGCAAAATGCAGACTATTGTTTTTGTGAATGTATACTGGTGGCAGGCCTTCATTCCCATTACCATCAGCACAACCGACCACCAAAGACCTATCTGCGATACCGCTGTTACCCAGATGCTTTCATCCAAGGTTACGAAGTAGGTGATGGTTGTTGAAATAATGCTGCAAACGATGTAGGGAACAAGTGCGTATGCTGAGTAGATAGCGATTCTTCTCATATTTCCTTCGCCGTCCAAAAGTGTGCAGAAGGACCAGTTTGCAACTACCCATGTGATGTAGTAGACAATCGACTGAACCAGAATCGGAACTACATTGAAGATGTCGGAGTAGGCGCGCATATTATATGCAAAGCCACCGAATCTTGCATTGAAAACCTGAGCAACGAAAAGGAAGAATACAATTACTGCTGTTATGGCGAGCGATCCTTGCTTTTTCCATCTCATATCCTCGTAGCCTTCAAAGGGGTGGAAGATAACGTGTTTAAGCCACTGTATCGGCGTCATATCATAAATCATTTATTCGTTCCTCCCTTCGCGATTATTTTCTGAATTCCGGGCTTGATTTTCGACCATATCCATTTGAAGAATGTTCTCCAAAGCTTCTGCGGGATCTTGCCCTTCTTCTTTAAGTAGTTGATTATCAGCCAGATGATTATAAGTACTATTATCAGGATAACTATAAGAGTGAAGTTATTTCTAAGCATTTCCTGACGTCTTGATTCAAAGGCTCTGTCGTAGTCCTCATTCTCAAAGGCAAGTTTGAAGTACTTGATTGCATTATCGTAATCATCCTGATTAAGGTAAGCTCTTCCAAGCGCTACGTATGCCATGTTGTAGTTACCGTCGCGCTTGATGACCTCAAGCCAGTATTCCATGGCTTCTTCATAAAGACCTCTGTTAAACAGCTCAACAGCTTCATGAACGTAGGCGCCGAACAGGGTTTCCTCGAAAATGGTTATATCCTGATTTCTACCGTCCAGAACGTAGACGAGATTTCCTAAGCACTCAACTGCGTTGGGGTTATCAAATCCGGAGTTCTGCTGTTCCTGATCGCATCCGAAGATGAACAGAAGATTGCATTCTCTGTCGTACTGGAACACACGTCCTGAAGAGTAGTCAAGAATGTTTATAAGTCCGTTATCACCTATGGTTATGTCGGTAAGACGTGTAGCATAGGTAGTTCCCGAATATGTAACCGATTCCTGATCGCCGAACGAAATGTCAGCAGCGTTTGTTGTCAACTCAAGAATGTTGTTTCCAGCGGGGTTAAGCTTCTTAACAGCGTCGGTCGATACGTTAGCAACTTCGGTTACGGTGTAGATGAATCCTTCATCATCGATATCGAAGTTTGCATACTCAACAGGGGTTACACCCGTCATCGAACGAATCTGAGATTCGGTTGCGAACTTACGCCAAATCTTGTTCTTAATAACTTCGGCTGTTACCTCAACTCGGTTAGCACCGTAGTATCCGATAAAGCTTCCGGATGGCGAATACATTATAGCACCCTTGTTTACAGCGGGACAGATAACGTAAACGTTCTTTGCAGCGTCTACAAGCACCTTGGTGCAGTAGAACGACTGAGATGAGTAAAGCTCGCTTTCAGGCTTGGTGTACTCAGTGATTATTTCACAGTCCTGATTGCACTTTACTATTCGCTGATTATCCTTATCGGCGATATACATTATATCGTCTTCATCGACGTAAATGCCGCTCGGAGCCTTTAAGTCGACAACAGTCTTAACAAGGATATTGCCTTTTATGGTCGGTGTCTCTTCGAAAATAGGATTGCCGTTTTCATCCAAAGCAGGCTCTGCCGGTGGCTCTGCGGGAGCATCAGGCTCCTCCGGCTCTTCTTCCTCTTCGTCCTGTGAACCGTCGTCTGCGACAATCACAGGGTTGCCGTTAGCATCGAGGGCGGGCTTGCCGCTTGCATCAACCTTGACCATATCATCTGCGGACATTGTCGGATTTCCGTTACCGTCCAAAAGCAGATTGCTGTTTGCTGCCATAAGCAGCTCAACATCCTTGACGATTACCGGGTTGTCGTTTTTGTCCAAAGCCGGTCTGCCGACTTCGTCCATAAGCAGCTTGGTATCTGCCGGCACTATCGGATTGCCGCTGCCGTCAAGAGTCAAATCACTGTTCAACTCCATAAACAGCTCAACATTTCCAAGCTTTATCTGGTTTCCGCCTGCATCCACAAACGGCTCGGTTACTTTTGAGCCTGTAAAGGTCTTGTAGCAGGCAAGAAGGTTGAAGTTAATGTCGGTTTTAATGATTCTGTTGTTGCCGGTATCAACGATATAGAACTCATTTTTCTCCGAAAGGAAGAAATCCTTTGCGTCATTCAAATTCTTGGGTTCATTTTCGCTGATAAACAGCGGGCTTTCTGGGTCTGAAAGCTGGTAAAGTCCCATATCGTCGGCGGTTATCGTGTCTTTAACAAGATAACCGTTCTGCGAGGGTACGGCTTCCGCCCAAGCGTTATAGCTGTACGATGCGTAGGGGTCCTCGGCAAACACCTGAGTCGCCATAAGCGAGCAGGTCATTATCAGTGCGAGGAGCACGCAAAGCGTTCTTTTAATGTTTTTACTCGTCACCGCTTATCACCTTTTTCCTTTTCTATAGTATTAATAGTATAATGGTTTTTCGATTAATCCTTCATACCGGAGTTAGCCATGGTTTCCATAACGTTACTCTGAGCAATAAGGAAGATGACGAGCGGAGGAATCATAAGCACAACGGCTGATGCGTAGATAATACCCTGACGGGCAATACCTGAAGCCGCTATCTGGGACATGATGGTAGGAAGTGTTTTAAGGTCTTCCTGGTAAACCAGCGCGCCGCCCTGAACGTTCCATGCGCCCTGGAATACGTAAATTATAAGGGTTGCAATAGCAGGCTTCTGGTTAGGGATAACTACCTGCCAGCAGGTGCGGAATACTCCCGCGCCGTCAACCTTTGCAGCGTCTATAATAGAGTCGTTTATTGTCGACATACTCTGACGCATAAGGTAAAGTCCCATAGGCGTTGCAACGCTCGGAAGTATCAGCGCCCAATAAGTGTTTATCATTCCCATCTTCGCCATAACAACGAACTGCATGATCCATGTAGCTGTTGATGTGAACAAAAGGGAGGTTACGATGAGCTGATTCAGGAATCCGTATCCGGGGAAACGGCACTTTGAAAGGCAGTATGCACAGCAGCAGACAACCAAAACATGGAATACCGAAATAGCAACTGTGATGAATACGGAGTTGAATACGTATCTGGAGAAGGGAACCCAAAGGTTTCCTGCAACCTTGAACAGGTTGGAGAAGTTTTCTGTTGTAGGAGCTACAACATAGAGCTTAGGCGGGAATACGAACAGCTCGCTTATAGGCTTGAAAGACTGAACTATCGAGTAGTAAAGCGGGAAGATCATGAATATTCCCAAAAGCGAAAGCAGTATGCCTATTGCAATATCTCCGCCCAAAGAGCTGTTTATATGCTTGCCCTTTGACTTCTTAACGTGGACGGTATCTATATTGACTTTCTTTCTTCTCAGCTTGCGGAGCTTCTTTTCCTGGATTTTTTCCTGCTGCTCCGCAGTGATTCTTTTATCTGACGCCATTATTTCTCCCCTCCTTCATTAGTCAGTGAACTTCGACAGCGCCTTGCGTATTACATGGTTCGTAATAAGCATCGCCGCGAAGAGAACCATACATATCGCAGACGCGTAGCCCATTTCGTAACGAATCGAGCCGTAGTCCTGAGCGTGGTTCATGATGGTATGAACGGCGTAGGCTGTTGAAGGCATTCCGCAGAGCGCCGAGCCAACGCTTCCGACTGTGAACGCACCGGAAATTGCAAGTACGGCTGCGAACAGAAGCGAAGGACCCATTGCGGGGATGGTGATTGTGAACAGCTCCTGGAATCTGTTCTGGATTCCTTCGATAGCGCCTGCTTCATAAAGGGCGGTATCGATATTCTGGAATCCGGCGCGGAGTGCCAAGAATCCGGCACCCATCGAAGACCAGAGCTGAACTATGATAACGACCGTCATCATATAAGTCGTGTCGGTCAGCCACTGTTTGGCGGCGTTGATGATTCCCAAATCCATCAGAACCGAGTTGAGGTAACCGTAAGCATCTCCCGAGAATACCAGCTGCCAGATAACAAAGGCTGAAGGTGTCATTGAAGGAGCGTAGAATACGAAGGTGAAGAATACCTTTAAGAACGGATTCATCTCATTTATGAGCCATGCCAAGATGAAGCTCAGCACATATGAGAACGGACCTGTGAATATCGCAAAGATAAGGGTATTTCTTATTGCGATAAGGAAAACGTCATCGTTAACGAACAGTGAATAGAAGTTCTGCAGTCCTATATATCTGGGGAACTGAACAAGGTTGAAGCTTGTCAAGCCCAGCGGGAAGGACATTACAACGGGAACAATGGTAAAAATCGTGAAGAGCACGAAGAACGGAAGCATCATTATGTAGCAAGCTTTATTCTGCTTCATAAGGTGCCATGTATAGGCGCGCTTGTTATGCGGGTCTATACGTGTTACCGGAACATTTTTTTCTTTTTTAGCCATAAGTCTTCCTCCCCTCCTTATTTATTCTCGAGGTCCTCGACGTCTATGCCGAGTTCCTCGTACTTTCTCAGAATTTCATCGTTAATATCTCTGTTGAACCAGAGCAAAGTATCTCTCGGATTCTTGTTGAGGTTAACGGTTTCTCTGAATGCGTTGGTTATGTTACGTGTTACAATGTAGGTTGCGGGAATGATGTCGATTTCGACGGTGTAGCTCATCTGCTCAAGGATGAGATCGATTTCGGACTGCGACCATGCAAGCTTAGTCAACGCGTTGCAGTTTGCGGTGTCGAAACGTCCCAGAGGACCGAGAAGAGCTTCAATCGAACGTCCATATTCGGACTGGATCTCGTCGGAGGTGAACCACTTGATGAGTTCCCAAGCGTCCTCTCTCTGCTTCTGATTGAGCTTGGAGAAGATGATTCCGCCGGCGGAGGAGGATGTTACGGAGTGATCAATAGTGCCGTCTGCCTTTCTGTAGCCGGGAACAAGGTCGAAGTCCCAAAGACCTCTGATTTCGGGGGCGGCCATGTACAGCTGATTATAGAAGGTATAACCGGTTACAATTATGGGATACTCACCGGTACGGAAACGGCTGAACTGGTCGAACGACTGCTGGAAGCTATAAGTGGTGTAGAACTTGGTCCAAACCTCAAAAGCGTCAACAGCCATAGGGTTGTCAAATATTGTTGCAGTCTTGGCTTCGTTGTAGTAGTTAAGTCCGCGCTGAACTATGAAGGAACCGAAAACGTCGAAGTTAAGACCAACGCCCATGTAGCTGCGCTGGAGGGTGGGGAGCATTCCGATAAGAGCGTCCCAATCCTCAGGAGCTTCGTCATAACCGAACGACTGTAAAACGTCGGTACGGCAGAACATCATCGGGAAGTTCTGAGAAATAGGAAGACCGTAAACTCCGCCCTGATATGTATAAAGCGTCATAATATTGGGGGCGAAGCGCTTGATTATCTCGTTATAGTCTTCAAACTGAGAAAGGTCAACCAAGCAGTCACGTGCGGCAAGCTGAATCGGGAAGTCGCCGCCGATGAAGAGGGCAACGTCAGGTCCCTTGCCTGCAAGAGTAGCCTCCAGAATACCGCCCTGAACAAGGTTAACGGATATCGGGATGCCTGTTTCTTCAACGAAGTAGGAGTCAACAAGCTCCTTAACTATCTGAGCCTGGTCACGTCCTAAGGATACCCAAACGTTCAAAGCGTCCTTATTATCGTCGGAAAGTACGTTGTAATCCTCGAAGAAGGAGCCGATAAACGACTGGAATGCAAACTTCATCTTGCCCAGGAAGCTTTCCTTAACAGTAGAGAACTCGTTATCAGCAGACTGGATCTCAATGATGTCGACTTCGAGATACTGGCTGCGGTAGTCGGTCATCCACTGGGAGAGCGAGGTTATATCGTCCTTTATCTGACCCAGCATTGAGGGAATGTCGTCAGGCTTCTTAATGCACTTGTCAAGAAGCTTAGCCATGGTTTCGAGCGAAACAGCTTCAGTACCCTCTGTTCCTGCCAGAACTTCGATTTCCGACTTGATATCTCTGAGCTGCTGAGCATAAATCTCAAAGTCGGGAAGGATGGAAGGAATCTGCTTATGGATCATGTAGGTATTGTATTCGTCGGGAGTTGGCGAAGTTATCTGAAGAATCTGACGGTAGTAGCTATTGAGATAGTAGACGATATCGTCGAGTCTTCTCATTATATTGCCGATTTCGCCGGGAACAGCTTCAAGACCAAGCTCATGGTCGCCGGCTTCCAGCCAGAAGTAAATGGTGTTGCCGTCAGCGTCCTTAGGAGTAACGCAATCCCACATTTCGGAATAGTAGAACTTAACAGCCTCTACCTCGGCGCAGGGAACAACGCCGTCGATATAGAGCCTTCTGTTGGAGTAAAGACCGCGCATCTGGTTCTGCTTACCGCGGATGCCTATCTTAACCCAGCCGTCCTTATCGGTGTGGAATTTCCATGTTATCGTCTGACCGGCGTTCTTCCAGTTTGCCGAACCGATGGTGTTATAGCACATCTTGGTCGGGCTTGCAGGAGAAGTGACGTAGGTCGAACGGTCATATGTAGCGTAAAGAGTGATATCAGACTTATAGTCGGCAGCTTCGCCCTCTAAAAGGATGTTGATGCCGGTGGTCTGGCTGGCCTTGCTTACATCAGTGGTGACGGTATCAACGTTTGTAAGAGAAGGTGTTGGCTTTTGATTATAGAGCCTCATCTGAGCGATGGCGAATCTTGCCTTTTCCGAGGAAATAGTCAAGGTATGCTCACCAGCGGAGAAGTAGAATCTCAGCGGATCGTTGAACAGACCGTCTGTATCCTTGACGGGCATAGTCTGCCAAACAAGCTCTTCACGAAGGGTAGGTCTGATCTGGTTGCCGTGAGAATCCTGCTTGAAGACGCGGTTTCCGTTTTCATCAACCATATAAGACTTTTCCGAATCCACCCACATCTTGCTTAAAAGAATTCTCGATGCGGTAGCATAGGGAACCTCGCCGTCAATTGCGAAGCTGATTTCGATATCGTTGGCAGCGCTCGCAAGAGCATAGTAGGTTAGCTCGATGTTGTAAATACCGGCCTTTTCTACGTTAAACACATAATCGACCGAGCCGCTTGCCTCGGGCCAGACCATAGCCTGCTTGCCATCGATAGTGTCGGTGTAAATACCCGAATTCTCGCTGGGGTTGAGGTAATCTGTGCCGTTGACGATGACTTCTGTGTCCGGACGCGGATCGTCAATGTGATTATCATAGAATGTGCTGTAGGTGCTTGCACGGTTCATCTCATCGAGAATCTGTGCAGAGGTTTCTTTGATTTCGGTATTCTTGGAGAGGTCGCTTTCAGCGTCCAGCCCATCGGCATATACCGGAGCCAAAGTAGGCACTATCATCACTAAAACTATTGCGAATGAAATCAAGCGCCTGAACAGTTTGTTTTTCACTGTGTTTTCCACCTTTCTTCAATAATCTTTGCTGTGTATGTATCCCTTAGGTTAATAAAATATTTATTCGGCCTTCTTGATGTAAATTCTCTCTGCTTCCTTATCAAGATCCGCCTTTACCCTCGAACCGCCCTTTATTTCAAGCGCTTCGAGGTATTCCTTGGGCAGCTGGAGCCTTCCTGTTCTGTCGAGCACTATAAGCTCCTCGGAAACGAACTCCTCCTCACCCGGGGCTTCGTTTTCGTTCGGGACTTCATCGTCCCCCCAGCCCTTGGACTCACTCATTATTTCTGCATGAGTCTTCTTTATGATTTCGCTTGAGGTTCTGCCGTCGCGGATGGCGATTACTCTGTCTATCTGCTTGGCAAGCCTTAAATCGTGGGTTACTATTACTATTGTTATGCCCTTTTCTTTATTGAGCTTTTTGAAAACCCCGAGTATCTGGTCGGATGTTTTTGTATCTACAGAGCCCGTCGGTTCATCTGCAAGCAGTATGCTTGGGTTATTTGCTAACGATATTGCAATTGCAACCCTCTGCTGCTCGCCGCCGGACATCTGATCCAATCTTGAATTTATTCTATGCGACAAACCAACCGCCTCGAGCAGCTCTAAAGCCCTTTCACGGCGCTGCTTCTGACCCTGCAGAAGCATTGGCAGCTCGACATTCTGAACAGCGGTGAGGTAAGGTACAAGGTTTCTTGCGTTGTTCTGCCACACGAAGCCGACTATATTGCGCTTATAAATCATGTAGTCCTCTTCAGTGAATTTTAAAAGATTCCGTCCGCCGACCCTCAGTGCGCCTGCGCTGGGCTTATCAAGCCCGCCAAGCATATTCAGAAGTGTCGATTTACCCGAGCCGGAGGAACCTACAATCGCAACAAGCTCGCCTTTTTTGACCTGCAAATCAAGTCCCTGCAAGGCTACGACCTCGATCTGATCGGTTTTGTAGATCTTGACTAAGTTTTCGCACTCGATGGCGTATTCTGAATCCGGGACTAATATTTCTTTCTGATGCTCTTCTAAAAGCTTCTTTTTCTTACTCAATTATCTCACCGTCCTCCAAAGTGTACACCCTGTCGGCAATTTCCAGCAGGCTGGGGTCGTGAGTTGTCATGACTATTGTCATATGTTCCTCTAAAACAAGCTTTTTGAAAAGCTCGACAATGTGGTGGCTGGTCGCTGAATCAAGCTCGGCTGTGGGCTCGTCGGCAAAGATTATCCTTGGCTCGTGAGCTAACGCCCTTGCTATTGCAACTCTTTGCTGTTCACCGCCAGAAAGTTCACCGGGGCGGTGGTTCATACGTTTTGCCAGCCCGACCTCTTCAAGGCACTTTTTAACTCTTTCTTCCCTTTTGTCAAACGGGAATTTTGAAAGCCGAAGCCCGAAATCGACGTTTTCATAAGCGGTCATTGAAGACATCAGCGCCACCGACTGGAACACGAACGCCATTTTGTAACGGCGAAGCTCGTCTCTTTTAGCGTCGGGGAGCTTTGTTATATCGGTGCCATCGAAGAAGACCTCACCCTTAGTGGGTCTGTCCAACGCGCCCAAAAGGTTTATAAGAGTGGTTTTGCCTGAGCCCGACCTGCCTTTTAATATCGTCAGACCGCCTTCGTTGACGGTTATGTTGATATTTTTCAGGGCGTGGATAACGCTGCCATCTCCGATAACGAAGTCCCGGCACAGGCTGTTTGTCGCCAGAATTGTTTCCATTATATCCTCCAAGTAAATGCGTATATAATTCCCTATATACTCTGCATTGATGTTCACAAAGGATGCCAATGTTCAGCACAACATCTATGAAGCAAAACCCGCATATGTACAAGATATATAACGGCATATGTGCAAGTTGTACAAAATAGGTGCTTCAACCTCCATAAACACGTATAAGCAAACACTTTTTCAGACAAATTGCACAAATTGTGCTGTCATAAAAAAGATATTTGCTTTGCTCTAAAAATATGTAGCTATTTATGAGGGATTACCCCGCCATTTACAGCTCTTACTTATTTCAGGATAAAAAGTGCTCAAAAATCGGGCGCAAAATCCATCGGTCAGCGATTTTGTGCCCGATTTTTGAAATCACGTTAGACTGAAATCAGTACTTTACTACCTTTAGCTTATTTATTATAGCAAACTTATCGCCATATGTCAATATGTATCACAAAAATAATGATACCGAACTTGTTTTTTATTTAAGATATACAACAGTTGTTTAAATCATATGAAGAAATGTGATAACAAAGTGAATGCTCCGCCCATGCCTGCTTTCAGCGGGATAAAAAATTCCCCCGCCTGTCTGCATCAGGCGGGGGAATAAACTGTTTAAGTTTTAAGTTATCCTCTTAGATTAAGGAGGAAATTATCTTCTCTTGGAAGCTACAACTGCAGCAGCAGCTACTACCATAGGAAGAACTGCGAGAACTATACCCGTAGGAGGGTTAGTATCTTCGGGCTCAGGATCGGTAGGCTCGTTAACAGTTACGTCGTCACCGCTGTCGATGGGCTCGTCGTCAGTAGACTGAACGGGCTCTTCAACGTCGAGATCGGTAGCGTCGTCAGCAGCAGGCATAGTAACTTCGAGGTAAGCGTTGTTAGACCAGTGGTTGTAGTGAACAGCATACTGGTTGCCGCCGTAGAAGTTATTTGCAGCAGCTTCGTACTGAGCGAAGATTCTGAAGGTGCTGGTCATACCAGCGCTGAAGCCGTAGGTGAGGTTTACAAGCTTTTCAGGAGAAATAGCGAATCTGAGTTCCTTGATTTCTTCTGCATTAACGTTCTGATAAGCAATCTCATCGAACTTTCTGTTGTAACCATTGTTGAGGTTCCACCAGCTCTGACCAATAGTAGAGTCAGTCATAGGTGTATCAGCCATATACAGTCTGTACATTGCAGTACCGTAGGTGCTGTCACCAATCCAGCCGCTCTCAGAACCGTTGTAGAACTTAACAACGAGGTCAACAGACTCTGCGTTCATGATGTAAGATCTGTTAACAAGGGTCATATCCCAAGTAAGGTCTACATATTCAGCAGCAGTGTGAGCAGTTGCTTCGGTAGAAAGATACTTGAAGGGAGCGAGAGGGTTAGCAAAATCGGTGGTCATGGTAGTGCTCATGTTCTTAGCCCAAATCTTAGAACCGGTTACAGCAACGTCGTCGCCAGAACCATAGGTCTTGATCTGGTCCTCACCAGCAGTCCACAACTGAGTGTAGAGGGTGCCAGCGGGCTTTTCCCAAGAGTTGTTGAACTTGCCAGCATCCTGAACAGGAATCCAACCGCCGTTGGACCAACCAACGAGAGTAACCTTAGCAGTAAGCTTGAGGGAGTTGGTGGTGTTGAAGGAAACGGTCTGAGGAACGGTTGCCCACTTGTCAGCGCCGGAAGCCCACTGGTTCCAGTCTCTCTTGAAAGCACCGAAGTTTACGAAGATCTGCTCGTAAATAGTGCCGATGTTGTCAGCATAGTTACCAGTGCTCTTAGGAACTTCTACTTCAACTTCCTTGCCGTCAGCATCGGTCTGCTTTTCTTTCTTCCAGTTTTCGAGGTGAGCGATGAGAACCTTCTCTCCGCTTGCTTCGAGGTAGTAATCTACGTTAGTCTTGATGGAAAGATCATCAGTAAAGGTATTGGGGAGATAAAGTTCGAGATAGTTGCTCATCTCTGCATAACCATACATGTTATACATAGGAACCTGCATCTCATAAGTTGCGGTTGCATTAGAGTTTCTGTCCTGATTGGGACGAAGCGGAATCTGGTGAACTTCGCCTTCAGCAGCAAAAACATTGACTGCCATTGCAGAAATGGCGAGTACGACTGCCAAAACGACAGCCATGAGTTTCTTCATGTTCATGAAAAATTTCCTCCTTTAATTTTTTATCCCTATAACGGGTATAAGGATCTTCTTTTTTCTCGGAAACACCGAGACGACTGCATTATAACACCGAAGCTGAATTTTGTCAAGTAATATTTAACAATTTTTATTCGGTTCTGTTGTCGCCGCGGCTTTATCTTTCCGCTGTCTAATAAGTGTCAGCCTGAGCCCGGATTGTTGCAAAAAGTTTTAAAAAATTTTTAGTTTGTTGAAATTCAACATATACAGCGATTTTTCATTGTATTTTTTGCACATATTGTCGAGCTTTTCGGACTTTTTACGTCCCTCATCTGACATCTATGTTAGTTAAGTGTGCGATTTTATCGTTTTTGTTGCAGTCATTTCAAAAAAATTTTTAATTCATTTTTAAAGAACGGAGAGACTTATTTCATCTCTCCGTTCTTTTAACTGCAATTAATCCTTTTTGCCCTTGGTGATAATATCGTTGCAAATCATATCGATAAACTCATCAACCTTCATGGTCGTTGTAGCCGTGGTATCGCGGAGTCTTACGGCGACAGTGCCATCCTCCTGTTCCTTATCGCCTACTACTATCATATAAGGAACCTTTGCCATCTGAGCTTCTCTTATCTTATAGCCGGTCTTTTCGGCGCGCTTGTCAGCAGTGCAGCGGATGCCCTTGGCTTTCAGCTTTGCGATTATCTCATCGGTATAGTCGTTGTTCCTATCTGTAATCGGCATGATTCTTGCCTGCTCAGGCGCTAACCATGTCGGGAACTTTCCGGCGTAATGCTCGATAAGTATTCCGATAAATCTTTCGATAGAGCCGAATACAACGCGGTGAATCATTATCGGGCGGTGCTTAGCGCCGTCCGCACCGGTGTATTCCGCTTCAAAGCGCATGGGAAGCTGGAAGTCGAGCTGAATCGTTCCGCACTGCCATGTTCTTCCGATTGAATCCTCCAGATGGAAGTCAATCTTAGGACCGTAGAATGCGCCGTCACCCTCGTTTATAACATACGGGAGCTTCAGCTCGTCCAAAGCAGCTCTTAAAGCGTCGGTAGCGCTTTCCCAGTCCTTTTCGTCTCCTATATGATCCTCTGGCATGGTGGACAGCTCAACATGGTACTTGAATCCGAACAGGCTGTAAACCTCGTCGATAAGCCTTACAACGCCCTTGATTTCGGACGTGATTTGTTCCTCAGTCATGAAGATGTGCGCATCATCCTGAGTGAAGCATCTTACGCGCATAAGACCGTGAAGCTCGCCGCTCTTTTCGTGGCGGTGAACAAGTCCCAGCTCGCCTATTCTCATCGGCAAATCCCTGTAAGAGCGCGGTTCAGACTTATAAACCAGCATTCCGCCGGGGCAGTTCATCGGCTTAACTGCGTAATCGGTATCGTCGATAACGGTGGTGTACATATTCTGCTTATAGTGATCCCAGTGACCGGAAGTCTCCCAAAGGTGTCTATTCAGGATGATAGGCGTTGAGACCTCAACATAGCCTTCCCTTGTGTGGATCTGCCTCCAGTAATCGATAAGGGTGTTCTTTAAGATCATGCCGTTAGGCAGGAAGAACGGGAATCCGGGACCTTCCTCAGAGAGCATGAACAGACCCATTTCCTTGCCGATTCTGCGATGATCGCGCTTTTTGGCTTCTTCAACGCGGGCAAGATATTCCTCCAAATCGGTCTTGTTTGAAAACGCTGTGCCATAGATACGAGTGAGCATCTTGTTCTTTTCAGAACCGCGCCAGTAAGCACCGGCAACGCTTGTCAGTTTGAAAGCCTTGACTGCGGAGGTGTATGTCACGTGAGGGCCTGCGCAGAGGTCAACATAGTCCCCTTGTTTGAAGAAGCTGAGTTCCTCATCCTCGGGCAGGTCGTTTATAAGCTCTACCTTGTAGGGCTCGCCCTTATCCTCCATAAGCTTTATAGCCTCGGCTCTGGGAAGTGTGAAGCGCTCCATCTTAAGATTTTCCTTAACGATTTTCTTCATTTCGGCTTCGAGAGCGGCTATATCCTCGTTGGTAAATCCTCCGTCGCGGTCGAAATCGTAATAGAAGCCGTCTTTAATAGAAGGACCTATGGCAAGCTTGGTTTCGGGGAACAGCCTCTTTACTGCCTGCGCCAATACGTGCGACGCAGTGTGACGCAGTGCGCCCCTGCCTATTTCCTCATCAAAGGAATGTTCCTCGATGCTGCCATCGTGCATGATGATTTTCATAGTTATCTCTCCTTACATAAATTGATAAAATAAAAAGCACCCATGATAATATACTTATCAAGGGTGCAAATGGTTAAAATTCACACGGTTCCACCTTGTGGTTTCACTCATGCTCGTCAAAAAGAAAAGACAAGCGTTCACTTGTTAAAAACAAGTGCTTTGCCCGATATCGGGGACAAATCGGTGAGCTCATCACTCACTGCTCAGGGGCGGTATTCTTTTTGCAAAGCCACGCCGTTTCACCAACCCGGCGCTCTCTGAAAGCTTTTTGCTCAAGACTTCCCCGTCAACGCATTAATAATATTAAGTATCTTATATCACAGCTAACGATTTTTGTCAATAGTATTGTGAAAATTTCAGCGATTTATCCAGTTGGGCGGCTCTTTGCAAGAAAAAAATAAGAAATCTCATAATAAATCAACAAAATGCAAGCGAATCTACTTGACAGAAAGGCAATTATATTATAAAATAGTATTCGTATGTGGATGCTCATGCGTGATTTTAACGTATGGGCGGCTTTACGCTGTATTATGCAAAGATTTTGTATTCAGGGCATTTCCTTTTATTATATACAGTTTATCATAAAAATCTATGCTATAATCTATATCATAAAAATCTGCCTTTAATCTTTGTATTCTGCATATATATTATACTTTTTGAAATAACAAATTTTCAGGAAAGGAGAAATTTCATGGAACCGTTAACAATTGCACTTATCTGTGTGATAGCTGTTCTGGTGATCGCGGCGGTAATAGGCTGCTATATCGCGTTTCAGGCAGGAATAAAGCACAGAAAAGAAATAGCGGAAGCCCAGATCGGCTCGGCAGAGCAGGAAGCGTCAAGAATTATAGACGAAGCCCGCAAGAATGCCGAATCCCTTAAAAAGGAAAAGCTGATCGAGGCAAAGGACGAAATCTACAAAGCAAGAATGGAATCTGAACGCGAGCTTAAAGAGCGCCGCTCGGAGGTTTCCCGTCAGGAAAGACGCGTTCAGCAGAAAGAAGAAACGCTCGACAAGAAGCTGGATTCGCTGGACAAGAAGGAAGAAAACGTTCAGGCAAAGCTCAGACAGGCAGATGAAAAGCTAAAGGAAGCCGACAAAATCAAGGCCAGCCAGCTCGATATGTTAGAGCGCATATCCCAGTTAACCATCGACCAGGCAAGAGAGTACTTATTAAAATCGCTGGAGGATGATCTGGTTCACGAAAAGGCGATGAAGATAGCCAACTACGAGCAGCAGGCTAAGGAGGAGTGCGAGGCTAAGGCTCGCCAGCTTATCTCCCTTGCCATTGCAAGATGTGCGGCTGATCAGGTTTCCGAGTCTGCGGTATCGGTAGTTCCTCTTCCCAACGACGAAATGAAGGGAAGAATTATAGGACGTGAGGGCAGAAATATCAGAGCGCTTGAACAGCTCACCGGCGTTGATCTTATCATCGACGATACACCGGAAGCTATCACCCTTTCGTGCTTCGACCCTGTTCGGCGTGAGGTTGCAAGAATCGCGCTTGAAAAGCTCATTCAGGACGGCAGAATACATCCGACCAGAATTGAGGAAATGGTTGACAAGGCTCGGCGCGAGGTTGAGCAGGTCATCAAGTCGGAGGGTGAAAGAGCAGTTCTCGAAGCCAATATTCATGGCCTTAACCACGAGCTTATCAAGCTGATAGGAAGACTTCACTACAGAACAAGCTACCGTCAGAATGTTTTGAACCACTCCATAGAGGTTGCACACTTAGCCGGAATGATGGCAAGCGAGCTTGGGGTTGACCCTGCAATCGCAAGGCGCGCGGGACTTCTGCACGATATAGGCAAGGCACTCAGCCACGAAATTGAGGGCAGCCACGTTCAGATTGGTGTTGACGTCTGCAAGAAGTACAAGGAATCGCCGGATATCATCCACGCGATTGAAGCCCACCACGGCGACGTTGAGATTCACTCAGTCATCGCGGCGCTTGTTCAGGCGGCAGATGCTATCTCCGCGGCAAGACCTGCGGCAAGAAACGAAAACTTTGAAAATTACATCAAGCGTTTGGAGAAGCTTGAAGAGATATGCTCCTCCTACGAGGGTGTTGAAAAATCCTTCGCGATCCAGGCAGGTCGTGAGGTGCGCATAATGGTATGCCCCGAAAAGATTGACGATGAAAAGATGGTTATTGTGGCGCGTGATATCGCCAAGAAGATCGAGGATGAAATGGATTATCCCGGTCAGATAAAGGTAAACATCATCAGAGAGTCAAGAGCGGTTGAGTATGCTAAGTAAATAATATGAACAGTTTAAAGCCGTCTGCGGAAACGCGGGCGGCTTTTGCTTGTGTTTTTGGATTGTTGAGACTTGATTTTAGGGGGACAGCTTGTGCGAACCCGACCGGCGCGCCCCTATAACTTAGTTTCTCTATCGCAGTTTTGTGGGAGCCGTACAAAGTGCGGGCGGAGGTCTGGACGCAAGGCGTCCGGGCGGCGTTGCCTCCCACGCGCATATGCGCGTAGACCTCCGCTGCTCCGGATGCGTATGGGCGCGCCCGCCACTGTGGAGGGACATAACCCCGCAGCCTTGAAAGGCTGGCGAACTTTTTAGTTTTTTGCTATTGACACTTAGCGATTTATTACTATTGACTTTTCCATCCGCATTAACTATAATTAACAATGGTAAATGTTATGAATCATTGCAAGAAAGGACACATTCAATATGACAAAAAAATCTATGCTTAAAATTTTCCGTGACACCGCCCGCGTAAGAATGGGCGGAACTGCCTCCGAGCTTGAAGCCGCCCGCTACATTCAGGAGTATTGCGCTTCCTTCGGCGGTGAGGCTGTTATCGAGCCTTTTGCCGTTCAGATGGGCGATGACATCAATGCCACTCTAACTGTTGACGGCGTTTCTATCCCCTGCAAGGGCTATATGTGCTGTGGCTCGGGCGAAATATCCGCTCCCCTTTACTATCTTCGTGCCACCGACAAATACAGTCTTTCGCTGTGCAAGGACAAGATTGTTCTGATAGACGGCTACCTCGGTCACTGGATATACAAGGATATGCTGGATAACGGTGCTCTTGCCTTCATCACCTATGACGGACACGTCAACTACTCCGACAGGGACATCGACCAGCGCGAGCTCAGAGCTATGGTAGTTGCAGAGGACAAGAAGCTCTTAGGCATAAACATCAACGCCAAGGACGCTGTAAAGCTCATCAAGAATGATGCCAAGGAGGCTAAAATCGTCGTATCCCAGAACGAATACGAAGGCGAAAGCCGCAACGTTGTTCTTACCCTCCCCGGTGAATCGGAAGAAACAGTAGTCTTCACCGCACACTACGATTCCACCTCGCTTTCTCAGGGCGCATACGACAATATGTCCGGAAGCGTTGGAATTTTGGCTGTTGCCGAGCATTTTGCAAAGGCTCCCCACAAGCGCACCCTTAAATTCGTTTGGTGCGGAAGCGAGGAAAGAGGGCTTCTTGGCTCGAAGGCATACGTTGAAGCTCATGCAGATGAGCTTGAAAAAGTTGTTCTGAACATCAACCTCGACATGATAGGCTGCATAATGGGCAAGTTCATCGCCTGCTGCACCTCTGAGGACAAGCTTGTAACCTATATCTCCTATATGGCGGATGAGCTGGGCTTCCCGGTAAAGGCGAATCAGGATGTTTACTCCAGCGACTCCACACCGTTTGCTGACAAGGGAATCCCTGCAGTAAGCTTCGCAAGAATCGCCCCCGGCAACACTGCAACCATCCACAACAGCTACGACACCATGGCGCTTATGAAATACGAAAACATGGCAGCAGACATCGGCTTTATCACCGCATTCTCGGAGAGAATGGTAAACGCCGCACGCTGCCCCGTTGCCCGCGAGATGCCGGATAACATGAAGGAAGAGCTCGACTACTATCTGCTCAGAAAGAGAAGAAACAAATAAATGAAGCGTATTCTGATAGGTACGAAGAATCCGTCAAAGCTAAAGCGGTTTGAAGGTCTGCTTTCGGGATTTGATGTTGAATTTCTTACCCTTAACGACCTCGGCATTACGCAGGAGCCGGAGGAAACCGGCATCACTTCCGCCGAAAACGCCGCCATAAAAGCCAAATTCTACGGCGCTTATTTCGACAGCGTTGTCTGCAATGATTCGGGGCTGTATTTTGATTCGCTGGATATCTCCGACCCCCGTCAGCCCGGTCTTAAAATAAGAACTCCCTTTGGCAAAAGGCTTGACGATGACGAAATGATAAGCTATTATTCCTCGCTTATCCGCTCACTCGGAGGTAAAGTCACCGCATATTACGACGACGGAATAGCGGTCTTTGAACGCGGAAGGGTATACACTTTTTCAAAAAGCAAAGAGGACGCTCTGAAGGCCGCGTTTTACATGACCGATGTCCCCTCGCCGAAGCGCCACCCGGGATGGCCGTTGGATTCCATCTCCATAAATATAGAAAGCGGACGATATTTTGTCGACAGAGATTCCAACAACAAAAGCTCTGTGAAAGAAAACATTATAAAGGGCAGTTACCGCGCAAGGCTTATAGAATTTCTTAAGAATTCGCTTGAACTGTAATTCATAGAATCGTATAAAAATCAACCGGCAGTTGTGATAAGCTGCCGGTTATATTTTATCTTTCAACCAAAGCGTTGCAGCAGTAATCGTCGGACGGCATTGCAATTCTGCCTGTTTTCTGACCGTAATTCACTACCGCGGTAAACAGCCCATTGAACAGCATATGCATCTGCCTTGCGCATTCATCATCAAGATGCTTCGGGAATAACTTCCTGTAGCCGCTGACAAACCTGTTCACTGCCTCGTTGTACTCGGGCATGAGCTTTGCTAAGTGCTTTTCGGCGATGGCTTCAAGCTCCCGCTTCTGCGCACTTGTAATCACCGGCGAGGTTATCTTGAAGCTTCCGTCGGGATTTCTTACAAGATATCCTTTCATGACAGCGTTTGCAACAAAGCCCTGATCCGCTGATGTCCCAGTCTCGAAAATATCCACAAGAACCCTTACATACTCGCTGAACATATCCCTCCTGCGGGATATTCCGTTCATTCCGTAATATGTTACATGATACCATTCCTGCTCCCTGCCATCGCCGCAGGTCTCCGTACCTATCCAAACTCTTTTGTGCTTGCCGGTTTCCATATGGCCGGTGTAGCCCCAATTGTAGCCGTCATACCTCTGCTTTATCTCGGGGCATGGCAGCTTGTTGTATTTTCGGGACATAGTCCGAAAAGCCATAGCACCATAAAGGTAGTAAAGGTCCTTTTCCGCAACATCCGCGCGGTAGAAATCCACCTTTGCCGCATCCTCGGCAATACCGTCAAGCGCCGATATCAGCTTATCCATTATGGGCATGAGCGCCTTCTCAGCGTTTTCCTCGCAATAGATTCCGTGCTTATCCTGCCAAATTATAAAGTCGGTCAGATATCTGCCCTTGGAGGCTTCAACAAGCGCTTCTCTTTTGATAAGGTTATCGATTCTCTCCTCGATATAAAACGCCGGAACGCCAGTGAGCTTCGCCAGTTCCTCAACGCTGCATGAATTTTCATAGCAGTAATAAAGGATATTCTGGGATAAAGCATCGCTGATATATTGCGACGGGAACGGGATGTTATCTCCGTTATAGTTGCCGCTTCCGTATATACCCAAATGCATTTTTACAGGTCTTAATGCCGATTCATCCATATCTGTGCACTCCTTTTTCAGTTTTTTCCTTGCTTCAGACAGTCTCCAGGTAACAGTCCCCTCCGGCAGGCCTAACCTTTGGGAAATCTGCTTGGTCGAAAGACCGTCATAGTAGTAAAGAATGATGATTTGACGGTAGACGTAAGAAAGCATGGCTATCTTTTGACGAAGACTGTCGTAAAGCTCGTCTTCCGGCTCTTGGGCTTTAGCATCCTCCAACATCTCTAAAGGGACGTTATAGCAGTATGTTGCCCTTTGCCTGCCGGCAGTCCTGCGGAAGCGCTTAGTCACGTTCGCCGCAACTCCCCACAGCCATGGCTCGAAGCTGTCCCTGCTCCTAAGATTCGGAAGCCCCTGCAAAGCCGCAAGCAGTATCTCCGAAGAAAGCTCGTCAGCCTCCTCGGGCGTATACGTCTTGTTGACTGCATAGCCGTAAATCCTTTCAACGTAGTCTTCAAGAATCCTCTTGTCGATTTCCATGCCTTTCGCCTCCCTTCATCTATAAAGTGCATATTCGGCGCGTTTCATTGGGTACTTGGAATAAAAATTTTGACCGGCGGAAATATCCTCACCGGTCAAAAATTATTATACAGCAAATCGTTTAGTCCGTATACGCCACCGCCAGAACCTGCAAGTCGCACTTGACGTTATCCCCGTCAGCGGTTATCTCTATGCGATAGTCGCCGGGAACTGCACTGTAATTAAGAAGTCCGATCGTCGGGTACATCCAGCCGCCCTGAACGTGTTCGTCAAAGGTCTTGGTGTCTATCAGCTCACCGTTGAAGTAAACCTTTACATTCAGGACACCAAAGCCCTCGTTTTCCGAGCTGGGATATAAAACATAGGCGTGCTTGCCGGTGAACTCGAACACCAGCGGGTCGTTGGAGTCGTCAAACGCCTTTGTCCAGCCGTTTTCATAATGGAAGCCGGAGCTCTTCTTTCTCCATGAGCCCATAGTCTCATCGGTATGCTCATAATTGGTCTTTTGCAGAAGGTGAGCGTCTTCAAGGAAGCCGTCGTAAAGCCTGTCGGGGATGGTAAGGTCGGTCTCATCGCCGGGAAGCCTGTCAACCTCGTCGAAGAAGTAAGATATAAACTCCGCAACTACCGCATTGCCGTCAGCGTTGGGGTGCAGACCATCCCTTGAAAACTCGCCCCATGTTAGCGCCTTGTTGTCGAACAGATAGGTTATACCGTCGGCGTAGCTTATCATGGAAACGTTATAGTGCTTGCCGATTTCCTTTTTCCAATCCTGTGAGGTAAAGCCCTCGGCGCGCGCGAACAGAAGGACTACTGCCGGCTGCGATTCGCACTCCAAGCAGTCCCTTATAAGGCACTCAAAGCCGTCGAAATCGGTACGGTCGCCGCCATCGTTTACGGCGTATTCTATGAACACTATATCGGGGTTGTGGCTTGTAACGTCATCCTCACAGCGCAGAGCGCCCAGCTTCGAGCCGGTGCCGCTTATGCCGGAGTTGATATAGTGGACATTTTCACCGTCCCCTTTGCCGAATTTATCCTTAAAATAATTATAGGAACGGTTGGCATAGCAGGTGTCTAAATGGTCGCCCTCTGTAATAGAGCCGCCGATATAAACGATGTTTACATCCTCACCGTTTTTAGCCTTTTCTATCGCCTTTTTAAGACGGTAGGTATTTCCCAGCTGAGTCAGCGACTGAATCTTTGCGTTGTTCATATATTCCTCTTTGGAAGAGGGATTGTCTATCCATTTAAGCTCCACGCTTTTTGCTCCTTTCCCACAGCCTGCAAATATTCCCACGGATATAACCGCGGCAAGCAGAACGGTCAATAGTTTCTTCATAATGTAATTTCCTTTCAGATTCAAACGATAAAATCGGCTGCTTTGCTTCTACCATGAACCGGTTCGCAGAGCAGCCGCTATTATCGGATTAATTATCAGCCGACTTTTAGCTGATTATCAGTTAACGATAGTCTTTTCAGTTTCCTTATCGAAGATATGGATTCTGTTAGCATCCAGCGCGCAGGTGATAACGTCCTGAGGTCTTGCGGTGGAGCGGTTGGAAACACGAGCGGTAAGGTTGATGCCTTCGCAGTTGAGGTAGAGATAAGTCTCCGCGCCCATCATTTCGGCAACGTTAACGGTTGCTTCGATGATACCGGTCTTAGCGGAGGAAATGAACATCTCCTCATCGTGGATGCATTCGGGACGAACGCCGCAGATGATTTCCTTGTTGAGGTAAGGAAGCAGAACCTCTTCGTTGACCTTGGATTCGGGAAGCTCGATATAGAACTTTCTTCCTCTTCTTTCCTTGGTGTCCTCGGAGCCGAACTCAACGTTGTACTTGCCGTCAATCTTGACGAGCTTGGATTCGATGAAGTTCATCTGAGGAGATCCGATGAATCCTGCAACGAACAGGTTCGCAGGGTAGGAATAAAGGGTCTGAGGAGTGTCGACCTGCTGAATGAAACCGTCCTTCATAACAACGATTCTGTCAGCCATGGTCATAGCTTCGGTCTGGTCATGGGTTACGTAGATGAAGGTTGTTCCCAGTCTCTTATGTAACAGCGCGATCTCGGTTCTCATCTGAGCTCTCAGCTTAGCGTCCAGGTTGGACAAAGGCTCGTCGAGTAAGAATACCTGAGGCTCACGGACAAGCGCACGTCCTAAGGCAACACGCTGTCTCTGACCGCCCGAAAGAGCCTTCGGCTTTCTGTCGAGCAGGTGAGAAATGTCGAGGATTCTTGCAGCTTCTTCAACCTTGCGGGCTATCTGATCCTTGGGGGTCTTTCTGAGCTTAAGACCAAACGCCATGTTTTCAAAAACTGTCATATGCGGGTACAGAGCGTAGTTCTGGAATACCATTGCGATATCTCTGTCCTTGGGAGCGATATCATTAACAAGTCTGTTACCGATATAAAGCTCGCCGTCAGTGATTTCCTCCAGTCCGGCAATCATACGAAGAGTTGTAGACTTTCCGCAGCCCGAAGGGCCTACGAAGATGATGAACTCCTTGTCCTTAACTTCAAGGCAGAAGTCTGATACGGCTACAACGCCGCCCGGATATTTTTTGTAGATGTGCTTAAGTGATAAGCTTGCCATTAAAAGGCCTCCTTGCCGAATTATATTGCTAACTAAATACTTAGCTTAGTCATACCATTATTATAGCCGTTTGGGAAAAATATCACAAGTGTTTTTTTTACTAAACTTAACCTCAAGCCTTTATTTAATTTGACGGAAAGAGGGCAAAATGACTTATTTTTTGCCTAAAACCAGTTTTTCGACCTCAAAATCCTCAAGCTCCCTTGCTTTTCCGACGTTTAATGCAGGGTCAAGCTCAAGCTCACCTATCATTATCCTTTTAAGATAGACAACGCTGTTCCCCACAGCTTCAAACATTCTCTTCACCTGATGATACATTCCCTGATGTATAACAACAAAGCACTCGTCCGCTCCATCCTGCGCTTCAAGCTCCGCCGGAAGGCATTTTGTGCCGTCCTCCAGAACTATTCCTTCGGCAAACAGATGTGCTTCCGTACCGTCAAGAGGTTTTGCAAGCCTTACAAAATATTTTTTAGGGACATGGCTTTTAGGAGAAAGCATTCTATGTGCAAGCGCACCATCATCCGTGATAAGCGTAAAGCCCTCGGTATCCTTGTCCAGTCTTCCGGCAGGAAAAAGACCCGAACGCCTAAGTTCGGGCGGCAGAAGCTCTAAAACAGTCGTGCTCAGCCCGTCATGGGTGGCGCATACCACCCCGGCGGGCTTGTTGAGCATTATATAAAGGTTCTTTTTATAGCTTACTTCCCTGTCCCCGACCGTTACTCGGCTTACTTCGGGGTCGATTTTTATATCCGATGAGCGCGCAGGCACACCGTCAACGCAGACATATCCCCTTTTGCAAAGGTTTTTGACCTCACTCCGCGATATATCCGTGAGCTGAGATGATATGAACTTATCCAGCCTGATAAGCGGCATGGTTTTCACTTCCTTTTTGAAAGATAGTCCAAACAAAAGTACAGCGATTACAAAGTACCAGCCGTCGTCTCCGCCTTAGCCAATCCCTGCATAAATCCGCCCAATTCGGTGCAGCAGACATCCCCGCCGATGAGCTTGGAATCGCAGATGATAAGATTTGCGACAATATTCGGTCTTGAATCGCCGTAGTTATACACCTCATAGGTGTAGATTTCGGCGTTTTTGCCGCGGTATTTGTCCAAATCAAAACCCTGCTGAAGCTGGAGCTTATTGTACTCGGCGTAAACGTCGTTCCACTCCTGCGGGATGATCACGCTTCTTACGTCAATAGGCTTTTCGGAAACTTTCCAGCCCAGTTCCTTCAAAAACGCCGCCTGATCCGCTTCCGATGACAAAACTGTTCCGCTCGGAGCTATCACCCTGTTAAAGACGTAAACAGCCGCAAGAGCTATTATCAGCGCAACAAGGATTATGCCTAATATCCGGGCGATTTTTTTGATCTTGATGGTTTTCACAAACATAAAAGCTTCCTCCAAATGTCTTTTTGGTGAAGTATATGCTTGTATCGCTCAAAAAAGTACTTGCTAAGACAGTTAATGTGCGAATTGGCTGTTGTAAAGCGTCGAATAGAAGCCGCCCTTTTTCATCAGCTCGACGTGGGTTCCCTGCTCGACTATGTTGCCCTCCCGCATGACAAGTATAACATCCGCGCTCATTATGGTCGAAAGGCGGTGAGCTACCACAAAGCTCGTTTTGCCCTGCATAAGCTTTTCAAAGGCGCGCTGTACACGTATTTCGGTCTTGGTGTCTATTGATGATGTCGCTTCGTCCAGAATCAGCATCGGCGGCTTGGAGAGCATTACCCTTGTTATGCACAAAAGCTGCTTCTGTCCCGCGGATATGCTTCCGCCGTCCTCGCCTATAACGGTGTCATACCCCTGCGGCAGACGCTTTATAAAGCTGTGGGAATGTGCCGCCTTGGCCGCTTCTATCATCTCCTCGTCAGTAGCGTCCGGTCTTCCCATCTTTATGTTTTCGCGGATGGTTCCGGATTTCAGCCAAGTCTCCTGCAAAACCATTCCGTAGGAGGAGCGCAGTGATCTGCGGGTGATATCCCTTATATCCTCCCCCTCGACCTTAATCGAGCCGGAGTTTACGTCGTAGAACCTCATCAAAAGATTGATAAGTGTAGTCTTTCCGCAGCCGGTGGGACCGACAATAGCTATCCTCTGCCCCGGCTTAACCTTAAGATTGAAGTCCTGAATAAGCTTTCTTTGAGGGACGTAGCTGAAGCATACGTTACTAAGCTCGACATTGCCCTCGGCATTTTCAATTTCCTTGTTGCCCTCGTCCGATACCTGCGGTTCTGCGTCTATGAGGTCGAAGATGCGCTGAGCGCAGGCAAGAGCGTTCTGAAGCTCGGTTACAACGCCGCTTATCTCGTTGAATGGCTTGGTATACTGGTTTGCATAGTTGAGCAAACAACTAAGGCTTCCCACGCTGATAGCTCCACCCACCACCGAGAAAGCTCCACCCAAGCCTACTGCGGCATATACCACCGCGTTTACAAACCTTGTAGTAGGATTTACAAGCGATGAAAGGAAAATAGCTTTTGTAGAGGTCTTTGTAAGCTCATCATTGACCGAAGCAAAGCGGTCATGGCTTCTTTGGGTGTAGTTATACGCTTTTACCACCTTCTGTGAGCCTATCATCTCGTCAATAAGTGCGGTCTGCTTGCCCCTTATCTGCGACTGCTTCTTGAACAAATCGTAGGTGGATTTCGAGACGAATCTCGCCACGAACAACGAAAGCGGGGTTAAAACAACCGCAATAAGGGTTATCTTCCAGCTTATAGTCAGCATGAATATCAGGGTCGCGATAATGGTTACCATGCCAGAGAAGAACTGCGAAAAGCCAAGCAAAAGACCGTCCGCAAGCTGGTCTACATCCGCTATTACTCTGCTGACAAGCTCGCCATGTGGGTGGGAATCGATGTACTTAAGCGGCAGAATTTCTATCTTCTTAAAGGCCTTGTCCCTTATATCGCGGACAGTCTCAAAGGTTATGCGGTTGTTTACAATGTTCATTATCCACTGCATAAGCGCGGCAGATGCTGCCACTATTCCCGCCTTTGTGAGATATTTTGCGACCGCTCCGAGGTTCACGCCGTTTTCTACGATATTGTCTATAGCATCGCCGAAAATTATGGGGACGTAAAGCGTCAGTATCACCGAAGCAGCGGCCAGCAGGATGGACAGCACCATCAGCACGCTGTATCTGCCCAGCATATGAATAAGTCTTTTAACGGTACTCATGCGCTTGCGCCTCCCTTCGAGCTTTTTATCTGCGATTCGTACAGTTCCTTGTATTCGGGACAGCTTTCCAAAAGCTCCTCATGGGTTCCCAAGCCCACAGCTCTGCCGTCCTCCAAAACCATTATCCTGTCAGAATGCATGACCGCCGAGACTCTTTGTGATACAGTTATGACCGTCGGCTTGAAGTCGAGCTCGGATATGGATTTTCTCAAAGCCGCCTCGGTCGCATAGTCCAAAGCTGAGGAGCTGTTGTCTAAAATGAGTATCTCCGGCTTTCTTACAAGCGCTCTTGCAATGGACAAGCGCTGCTGCTGCCCGCCCGAAAGGTTCTTTCCGCCCTGCTCGACTATAAAGTCCAGTCCCTCCGGCTTAGAGGCAACAACGTCCGCCGCCTGAGCTGAACTTACCGCCCGGGATATCTCCTCGTCGGTGGCGTTCTCGTTTCCCCAGCGGATATTATCCCTTATGCTGCCGTTAAATAGAACGGTTTTCTGCATAACAACTGCGACTTTTTCCCTCAGCGTTTCCTGGGTGTAGTCCTTGACGTCAACGCCGTTTACCTTGACAGTTCCGGCGGTGCAGTCGTAAAATCTCGGAATCAGGCTGATAAGAGTAGTCTTTCCGCAGCCCGTCGAACCAATCACGCCCAGGGTCTCACCCTTTTTGATTTTCAGGTTGATATCCTCGATAGAATCAGCCGAAGCGGAGGCGTACTTAAATGACACTCCCTCCATCTCAACGGCATATTCGCTGCTTTTGTCGCCGGATAAAATGCTGCCGTCCTCCATTGAAGGCTCAATATCTAAAACCGCCTGAATTCTGTTTCCGCAGGCAACGCTTTTTGTTATGCTGATGATGAGATTAGCCAGCTTTACAAGCTCGACTAAAATCTGCGACATATAGTTGTACAGCGCGATTACCATTCCCTGGGTAAGCCTGCCGTTATCTACCTCGACCGCTCCGCGGTACAAAAGAAAGATTATTCCCAAATTGACTATAACATATGTCATCGGATTCATGACGGAGGAAATCTTGCCGACAAACTTCTGAATCTTTGCAAGACTTTCGTTTTTCTCGACAAAATCGGCGGTTTCGCTCTCCTCCATGCAAAACGCCCTTATTACCCTTGCTCCGGCTAAATTCTCCTTGGTCTTTAAAAGCACCTTGTCCAGCCTTGCCTGAACCTTAGCATAGAGCGGGATGCTCACAAGCATTATCCCGAAAACTACAACCGACAACGCGGGGATTACTCCCACAAATATCAGTGCCGACTTAACGTCGATGGTAAACGCCATTATCATCGCGCCGAAAACTATTATCGGCGAGCGCATTAAAAGGCGGAGGGTGAGGTTTACACCCGTCTGCACCTGATTTATGTCGTTTGTCAGCCTTGTTATAAGGGTGGATGTGCCCAGCCTGTCCAGCTCAGTGAAGGAAAGCGACTGGATATGGTCAAACAGCGCCTGACGTATAGTGGACGAGAATCCGACCGCACCCTTTGCGGAGAAATACTGAGCCGTTAAGGTGCTTGCAAGTCCTATCGCCCCGAAAAGTATCATAATTCCGCACATTCCGACTATATAGCCCTTGTTGCCGGACGGTATGCCGACGTCTATGATTTTCGCGACTACCAGCGGCACCAAAAGCTCGAATATCGCTTCGATTATCTTGAAAACAGGAGCGCATATTGCCTCCTTGCGATAATTTTTGAAATACTTTAAAAGCTTCTTCAAGAAAAAGCCTCCTCCGACAATAATTTGCGCCGCCCAATATAATATATCAAGCGGCGCATGAATTAGCGCAGTTATAAATGATTGTGCAGATTATTCCACACTGATAATGTAGTAGTAAACCGGCTGTCCTCCACTGATAAGGCTAATATCCATGCGAGAGCCGAACTTTTCTTCTACTCTTGCCCTAAGCGATTCGGCATCAGCATCGGAGATATCCGAGCCGTAGATGATGGTTATAAATTCGCTGTCCGAATTTACAAGCCGCTTAATCAGCCTGTAGGCAGCCTTTTCGGTCTCCTTTTCAACGAATGAGAGCTTGCCGTTGTCGAGCGCCAATATCTCGCCCTGATGGATTTCCTGACCGTCGAATTCGCTGTCCCTTGCAGCGAAGGTTATCTGACCGGTCTGAACCCGCTCGAACGCCTTCGTCATGCCGCTGCGGTTGGCGTTGAAGTCGGCAAAGGAATCAAATGCAAGCAGTGCCGAAAGTCCCTGCGGGATGGTTCTTGTCTGCAATACGCATACCTTTCTGTCGGCAAGCTTGACTGCCTGTTCCGCCGCCATGATAATGTTTTTGTTGTTGGGAAGCACAAATACTGTCTCTGCCGGGCAGGACTGTATCGCAGCCAAAATATCCTCGGTGGAAGGATTCATGGTCTGACCGCCCTTAACTATGCAGTCGGCGCCGGCATCCTTGAACATTGCCTCAATGCCGTCTCCTGCCGCCACAGCCACAAATCCGAACGGCTTTTCTGGCGGAACTGAAACATAAGCCTTCTTGGAGCTTGAAACGGTAACCTTGTTTTCCTTCTGCTTAGCCTCATGCTGATAGCGCATATTTTCTATCTTGGGAAGGTTTATAGAGCCGAATTCCAGACCCTTTTCAATGGCAAGTCCGGGGTTGTTGGTGTGAACGTGAACCTTTATTATCTCGTCGTCGTCAACCACAACAACACAGTCGCCTATGGATTCAAGGTAGGCGCGAAGCTTTATGGGATCCTCGCAATCAGGGTTTCTCTTAACTATGTACTCTGTGCAGTAGGTGAAGTGAATATCCTCATCGAAGCTGCCCACAACCGACGCAAAGGTCTCAATAGTAACAGGCTCAGCGGTCTTTTCCTCATCATCCGCAACGATTCCCTTGCCCTCAAAGACACTTCCCATGGCTCGCAGCATTATGCAAAGACCCTTGCCGCCGGCATCCACAACTCCCGCCTTTTTAAGGGTGGGCAGAAGGTCAGGGGTGGTATCGAGCACTCTTTCCGCCTCGGCGCAGACCTCACTCCAGAACACTGGGATGTCGGTAACAGTTTCGCAAATCTCCCTCGCCTTGACGGATGCCAGCCTTGCAACAGTAAGAATAGTGCCCTCGGTGGGCTTCATGACAGATTTGTACGCGCGCGCGACGCCTGTTTCCAGCGCCTCGGTCAGAAGAACGGTATCGGCCTCCTTCTGTCCCGCCAAGGCCTTTGAAAAGCCCTTGCCCAGAATCAGCGAGGTTATAACGCCGGAATTGCCCCTTGCGCCCCTTAAAAGCGCGGATTCCATAACCTTTGCAACCTCACCGGCTCCAACGCCGTCGCCCATCAGAACAAGCTCTTTCTTGGCATTGCCCAATGTCATCGACATATTTGTGCCGGTGTCGCCGTCCGGTACAGGGAAGACGTTAAGTTCGTCGACCCTCTTCCTGTTCTTTGATATTGCGTTGGCAGCGCTTATAAATGCGTCTCTTAAAACACTTCCACTTATCATTTTCCGACTCTTCTCCTTTATATTTACGATTCCATACCGTCAACAAAAACGTTGATTTTATTTACCGCTATTCCGGTTTCGCTTTCAACAACATATCTAACCTTGTTGATAATGCTGTCAACAATAGCGGAGACATTTATTCCGTAGGTGACGAATATATGCAGATCTATCACCATGTGATTAGTGCCCTTGGGAATCGTTACTCTGACTCCGTTTTCGATGGATGTCGCGCCTAAAAGGTTTGTTTTAACCCCCTGCCTTGCGCCTACAGGATTCATTCTTACAACACCGAAGCAGCTTCCGGCGGCGTGTCCTATAAGCGCGGTAAGGTAGGAATTTGTGATATTTATTGTGCCTAAATGATTATCTATTTTTATCATAAAGCCTTGTCTCCTTCCTAAAGCATACGCATATTACTTTTATTTAGATATCCAAGAATACGCATATTACTGTTATTTAGATATCCAAGCATACGCACATTGCTGCCGCTTAGATATCAAGCATACCCATATTAAGTCCATTTTGAATATAATATCACATCGTGCGCAAGATTTCAAGGGCGGAGACAAAATTTATCACTATTGCCGAAAAAAATATCGCTAATCCGCCGTTATGGGCTTCAAAACTCAGGTTCGGTCGGTATCATCGGTATACTGTTTCAAATCAATCGTCACCTCAAAGGCGGTATTCTGAACGATAGCGTCAAGATTTGATTTGTTCTCAGAGTAATACTTATTTTCGTATTTTCGTAAAAGCCTTGCAACGTCCAAAACATCTGTGCCGTCGGCGGCTGCCGTTCTTTGATATGCAAGCTCGCATAATCTGAAAAGCTCATCCTGCGAGCGCTCCTTTATATCTCTGTGACCGCGCCTGTCTGGGTCATCTTTAATCATCAGCTCGCCGGATATGGCTATTTTTATCAGCGGGAATCCGTTTGAACCGATAGAAGCTCTCCTTTTGACCTTTGTTATCCTTGCCTCAGTTATAACCAAGCAGTCGTTTTCCGGGATGAGCATTGTAACGTTTTCAGCCTTCGCTGTAAGAAGACAGATTCCCATAGTTTCCTCGGTGGTAAGATATCCTGAAGGCTTGCCGTCTGAAACCAGAGCTGTTTTAAATACGCCCACCGCCTTGTCGTAAATCGTTGTATCTTTCTCACCATTGGAATAATCTGCCTTTTTGGCAGTCAAAACCGGCATTACAAAGTCTTCCTTGTCATCGTTTAAGCGATTGCTGATGTCTATTAACCTCGCCGGAACAGTCCTTGATTCCTCACCGGTGGCTTTTATCATTTCATTCAAAAGCTCAGTTACAGCTGTTCCATGCTCCAATGTTACACCTGTTATCTCGCTCGCTTTTCCCTCGGCAAGTGCAACGTTTATTCCCATATATATATCGCAGTCGTCCCAGAAATATGACATCAGCCTCGAAATATCCTTCCCGGCGAAATCCGAACCAAGGACAATAAGCTCCATATCTCCGGTAAAAACCTCCTTGCCAGTCTGACGCTCAAGACTTTTCTGCGCCTCATATATCGATCGGCCGTAGGTAACTATTGTTATAACGTTCTGACCGGTGGCGTCAACAGGTCCCCCACCCTCCGGCGGCTGAGCCTTGAACACCTGCCAGCTGACTTCATATGCGCCGTCCTCGGCAGGGTCGATACCGACGGCATGAACAACCAGCCTTAGCCTTACATCTATAAAGGAAGAACAGCCGCAAAGGCTTATCATAACGGCGGCGGTCAGTAAGATAAGGATGAGTTTTCGCGGCATTTTACCATATACCTCCTGATTTTTCGTTTTATCAGCGCCGCAAGCGGCAGGATGATTCCAAGCAGTATTATTCCGGTAATTTTAATCATGAACGCTATGTGTGAGCTGTAATCGGCTCTGAAGTAATATGAGAGCAGTGCGCCGACCGTTACCGCCAGCGAAGATGCAATAATGGGCATGAGCTTTCGTCCCCCGCCAGAGGTTCCCGCAGATATAAAGATATATACTCCGTTGACAATTACGCAGTTAAGCGTCCAGACGAGCATATTTATGGAATCGAAGTGCTGAATAAAGTCGGTCTTTGCATATGCTCCGAGCGCAAGTATGGGATATCCTATTATATCTACAAATCCCCAGAGCATCAGCGTCAGCATCAGCGCAAGCGCTTCTATTATTATGAGCTTTGAAGCAAGATACAAGGTGACGGTTTTCTTGACTCCGCCGCGAAGATATGGCGCAAGGCTTGCAAGCATCGGAAGCCACCAGCTCGAGGATAGGTCGGCGGCGGCGTATTCAAGCATATTCGGTATACTCTCAGACGTTATCGGCAGAAGGTTAATAGTTTCCAACCGTCCCTCGCTCACGGCGGACATAATAATCACCATTGCTATTATAACGCCGTACACTATTCCGCAGGCTCTTGCAACCCCTTCTATTCCAAGCCATGCGCAGTAGCCCGCTGCCGCCGCAAGCACGATTATGATTATAGGCACGCTTGCAACATTCGGAAATTCAATGTTCATAAACCTTGAATAGTTCGTTATCGTGCCGGTGGATATGAACAAAAAGTACACGGCGTAAAGAAGCCTCACCGCCGTTTTGCCCTTTTCCCCTCCTATTTCGGCGGCAATATCCGTCCCGCCGTCTGTGATAAGGCAGACGAGAGGTGTGCACACCAGAATTTCTATAAGAGTAGTCAGTAAAACCGTAAGCATCATTTCCGTTCCGGGGCGTCCGGAATAATATATCATGGTGTGCATGATACGTGCAAGTATCAGTATTGAATACATCTGCCATGCACTGATTTTATTGCTGCTTTGTGGCATCCATACCTCCCGAGCCGTTAAGCTCTTCAATAAGAACATCCTGCCTTTCCATCCTTCTGAAGCCGACGCGGGTTATTACATCCCGCAGAGCCTTAAAGGTAAAAGGCGATATCGGCGAAACATAGGGAACGGCGTAGCAATCGGTTGCACAGGCGTTGACAAGGGTTATAACTATCATGACGGCTATTCCGAAAAAGCCCAGCGTTCCGCCCAAGGCTACCCCCGCAATCCTTAAAATCGTGGTCTGAGGGTTAAGGCTTGGCAGAACAAACGAGCTTGTCGCGATTATTCCTATTATGATAAGCAGCGGAGCCGAGATAAGCCCGCTCGAAACCGCAGCATCCCCGATGACAAGTCCTCCGACTATGGAGACCGCCCCGCCGACCGCCTTGGGAAGCCTAAGCCCCGCCTCACGCAGGATTTCAAACATAACTATAACTATTATCATCTCGGCTATCAAAGGATAGGGTGTGTTTTCCTCAGAGGCGATAAGGCTTAGAAGCAGAGCCCGCGAAAGAACCTCGGGGTGGAACACCGCCGAAGCCACGTACAGCCCCGGAAGGTATGTCGCTATAAAGAAGGATATATACCTTATCCATCTCTGATAGCAGGCAAAATAGGGCTTGTCCTCATAGTCGTCCACAGTCTGGAAGTTTTCTATGAACAGCGTCGGGCAGACCACCGCATACGGCACGCCGTCGATAAGCACCCCTATCCTGCCCTCGTTTATCTTGGCTATAAGAACATCGGGGCGCTCGGTGGTGGAAGCTCCCGCAAAGAATGAGCCGCTGTTCGGGGAGACAAACGGCGAAATACTGCCGCTTGTCAGTATCAGCGGAAGCTTTATCTTTTCCAGCCGCTTTTTGACCTCTTTTCTGAGCTTTTCGGGGGTTCTTCCCTCAATATAAACCATGCACAGCTCGGTGTTGCTGAGTTTTCCGGCGGTGACAAGCTCAAACCGCAGGAGCGGATTTTTGACCCTTCTTCTTATAAGAGCCATGCTGGTGCGCATACTGTCAGAAAGAGCCTCGTGGCAGCCCTTGATGTTTGCCTCGCTGTCCGGCTCGGATATGCTTTTTTTGTCAAAGCCCTGAGCGCTTATTGCCATCGCCTTCGATATGCCATTTACCATAACTACCGCAAACCCTGCGCAGAGCTTTTGGGCAGCATCGTTCAAATCGGAAAGTTCCTTTTGCTCCGCCGAGAATATCCCTTCCTTCGCTAAGAATTCATAGACATTTTCAGCCGTTGCGCAAATGCGGGAGTATTCCATCAGCGGGTCAAACAACATCTTTGCAAGGTCCTTGGAGGATACCATCCCTTCAAGGGTCAGCACCGCGCATCTTATTCCGGATATGCGAACCCTGACTATGTTGAGGTCGGCGGAATCCCCGAAAATTTTCTTGATTTCGGCAAGACTGCGTTCCAGCCGATTATAAATCGGTGTTTTTGAGTCTGACTGTGCCATAAAAAACATCCTTCCCTGCCTTTATTTTCAATGATATTCTTGTCCCGGCGGAGAAAAAATATTCTGCCGCAGGGTAATATTTTCAAAATATCAGGCAAAAATACACTTTGAATACAAACTCAGAAAGGACTGATAACACACCTTGCTGATCGTCTTTATAAGGGGAATAATAGTTTATGGGCTGGTCAACTTTGCAACAAGGATAATGGGAAAAAGACAGCTCGGCGAGCTTTCACCCTCCGAGCTTGTCATAACCATTCTTATATCAAACATAGCCACGCTTTCCATGGAAGACCCATCAATTTCGATGATAACCGGAATCATACCGATTCTGACCCTTGTGTGCGTTGACGTGCTGGTTTCCTATGCCGAGCTGAAATCGCGCAGGTTCCGGCATCTTATTTCGGGGCGTCCCAAAATCATCATCTCAAACGGCGTTATTGATCAGAAGGTGTTAGCAGAGCTGAGATTCACCGTTGACGACGTATGCGCCTCGCTGCGTTCAAGCGGTATCTTTGATGTAACTCAGGTTCAGTACGCCGTCGTTGAAACAACCGGCACGATAAGTGTTTTGCAGAAGGCGGATGAGCTTCCGCTGACCCCGAAATCGCTTGATTCGCCCCAGCCGATAGAGGACCCTCCGCAGATACTTATATCCGACGGCGACATGGTTAAATCATCCGAAACAAGAGTGTTTATATCGGATGAGGAGCTTCGCCGCGAGCTGAAGAGAAAGCATCTTGAGCCCAAGGATGTGCTTTTATGCCTTGCCTATTCGGATAAGCGGCTGAAAATAATCGCGAAAGAGAAGGACTACAGAAAGAAATAAAAAAGCAATCAGAAAGGAATATTTCGCAGATGAAAAGAATAATTATTAGTATAGGGATAATCGCGGCGATAATAGCCTTGGGCTGTTATGCTATTGTCTATATCGAGGTTCACAATTCCAAGCTTTACGGCAAAATTGACGAGGTCATCTCCTCCTACGAGCAGGATACAGACGTTGTCGGGAGCATATCCGAGCTTCAGGACTTCTATAATAAATACAGCCGCAAGCTGGGCTGCATAATCAGCGACGACGACCTTGCACAGATATCCGTTTCTATCTCGCGGCTGGAGCCTATGTATAAGTCCGGATGCGACGAATTCACCGCAGAATGTGTTCAGATAAGGGAATATGCCAAAAAAATCCTTGATTCTGAAATCCCCTACTGGTACAGGATACTATAATTCATAAAAAAATTTAATATTTCTTAATAATTTCGCAAAAAGCTATTGCAAAAAAGCCTTCGATATGCTATAATTAGTAATGTAAAAGCAAGCGGCTGCAAGATATTGTGTCTTATATGCCGCGCACAACCGTCAGAAACTGTCTTTTCGTAATATTGAAGGGTGAATAGCAATGAGATGTCCGTTTTGCGGCTATGAAGATACAAAGGTAATCGATTCCAGACCGAGCGAAGGCAAAAAGCGCCGCAGACGCGAATGTTCTCAGTGCGGCAAAAGGTTCACTACCTATGAAGTCGTTGAAAAGCCGGTTCTTATGGTCTGCAAGAAGGATGGCAGCTTTGAACCGTTCGACCGCTCAAAGCTCATCATGGGCATAACCACCGCCACCAAAAAGCGCGCAGTAAGCCCGGAAACCGTTGAAAGGATTGTTGACGACATCGAAAATAGAATGGCGAACGAAATGCGCACCGAAATCTCCACCGCCGAAATCGGGGACAGCGTTTTAGCCTCCCTTAAGGAAATAGATTTGGTTGCATACGTCCGCTTCGCCTCGGTTTACAAGGACTTTAACGACCTTGACAGCTTCATCCACATAATAACCGAGCTGAATAAATAAGCTTCCCATTTTTTCATGATAAAGCCTTAAAAAGCCGCCGTTCCTATGGTCAAGGGAACGGCGGCTTTGCTTTATTTTTATTCTTGTGTATCTTCTGTATCCTCGGCAAAGTAATCATCACCGAAGTAATCTTTAAGCGGCTCCGGCTTGAAGCTGAAGAAATCCTCGCCCAGCGCGGATATTTCATCTGTTGTAAATTCATTCTCTTGGAAGCTCCCGCTGTTTGTTCGGCTGTGCTTGAATATCTGCAAAATATCTCCGTTTTCAAGCTCATAATACAGATCGCTTATAAACTCTCTTCCGTTATATTCGCGAGGAACGTAATAAACCGTTTTATTTCCTAACTGCACTTCTTCAACTGTGTCCGGCATTTTGCCACCCAATAATTTTAATAAAGTAATCTCTTTTTCACCGTGCTGAATCACGACCTCCGCCGCCAGATCATCCTCGTTCGCGACAATGGCGTATTCAATGACCTCGTCTCCGTTGTCGGGAAGATAAAAATCGCCAAACTGCTCCACCAGTTCATGTATTTTATCGCAGTTGTAATCATCAGGGGCTTCAATGGCAAAGATCTCGACTGCTTTCTGCATGGTTTCGCCTCTATGTGGATAAAGAACCTTGCCCGGGCCCGGAAGAGGCTGTTCGTTATCCACAAAGTCAAGCGTTAGCTTGACAGCAGGGCTTTTGGGCTTGCCACAGGAAGAGAACAGCATAACAGCACTTAAGACTATCGCCGTCATAATACACAGCTTTTTCATAGTAAAAATCCTCCCATTCCCTATTGCTTGATTTGATTTTACATAATCATGATACCATATCCCGTATTGTTTTTCAATTGATAGTCTGCATAACATTTTCATCCAAAAGAGTGCATAATGCCTTAATACACGTGAAAACGCCCATGCCCGGTTCATTCGGACATGGACGTTTTTACTGCTTTTTTCTGATATCAAGCGATATCATCTATTACACCCTGTAAATACTTCAACGAATTTATCAAATCGTCATCAGCTTTATAGTTTTTTCTGTACAGCTCCAGCATGACAGCGCCCTCGTAGCCGACATCTTTTAGGGCGGAGATGAATTTCGGTGTGTCTATATCCCCCTCCCCGGGCAGAAGACAATCACCCTTTTCACCGTGGTCGGAGAAGTGGACGTGCTTTATACTCCGACCAAGCTCGGCAATGAAATCGTAAGGGTCAAGCCCCTTTCTTACCGCCTGCTTGGTGTCAAGAACGAACCCGACATCATCCCCCAAGGTCTTCTTCATTTTAAGAAGCTGAGAAAGCTCCCCAGTGGTGCAGCGGCAGACGTTTTCCTGCAAAACCATCACCCCGAACTGCTTTGCAACCTCATTCAGGCGGTAATATCCATCGATTACGACCTCATCCGGACATGGGTTCTTGTTGCCGTGGAGGACGAAGTATTTCGCGCCTAAAATGTTCATGGCTTCAAAATACCTTTTGTGATATTCCAAATAGTCCCTTATCCTGCGCTCATAGCCAGTGTAAAGCATATAGGTATCTATCCCGGCGGTAAATGGGTGCAGGGAGATACACCGCGCGCCGTTTAGGCGGATGATATCAGCAAGACCTTTTATGTATTGTGGTTCTGTTTCGGAGTGGGTATTTACGAATATCTCAAGATTCTTAACGCCCTTTTCGCAGAGGTTTTTGACCGTGATTTCGGGAAGCTCGGGATATCCGCAGGCGGCGGAGATACCCGCGTAGATTTTATCGTTTGCAGACATGATAACTACCTTTCGGGTTGAATATGGTCTTTATTAAAGAAAAGCGACTGCCTAACTTTGCAGGCAGTCGCTAAAATTTTAATTATTCTCAGCTTTCTTGCGGTCAACAGCGCCCTGCCAAATTGTCCACAAAGTCGGAGCTATGCAGTTTGAAGAGTAAACGCCGGCAAGAAGTCCTATTACCAGCGGGAATGCGAAGCTCAGAATAGAGTCAACACCCGCGATAAGGGCTACTATACAGATAGAAGCCACGGCTATAACCGTTGTAACGGTGGTGTGCAGTGATCTGCCGAAGGACTGCGAAACACTCATATTTACAAGCTCGTCCAGGCTCTTTTCGGTGCCGTAGAGCTGTCTGTTCTCACGGATTCTATCGTAGATGATGATGGTTGCGTTGATAGAGTAGCCGAGGATGGTCAAAAGCACCGCCATGAAGTTGGAATCGATATCAAAGCGGCAGATAACGCAGCAGGCGTATACGAAGCACATATCATGGATAAGCGCTATAACCGAGCAGCAGCCGGCGATCCAACCGCCTATCTTTCTGAAGCGCAGACCGATATAAACTATCATAACTATTGCCGAGAAGGCAACCGCAACCAAGCACTTTCCGAAGAAGCCGGAGCCGGTGGTCGGGTTAACATCCTGTGAACTATACAGCTCAAGGGAGTTATCGGCAAACGCAGCGTCAAGCTCGTCGGTCAGAGTGGACTGAACCTCAGCAGAAAGTCCGGTAGACGACGGGAAGGAGAGCGATACTGTCTTCATACCGTCGGCAAGGCTTTCACCCAGGGTTGCGTTACAGGGCTGATTTACAACGCTTGTAGCAGTGGATGCTACACTGTTTTCGTTGATCGTACCGTTATAGGAATAGGTGATGATCGTGCCGCCCTTGAATTCTATTGCAATGTTCATGCCTATTACAAAGGTAAGGATTATTGCAATGGCGATAACGGCAACCGAGAAGATATAGAAATACTTTTTCTTTCCTACTACATCAAAGGTCTTATTCATTGCTGACACCTCCGTATAGCTTGGGATTTCTTAAAGCCTTGAACTTTGAAAGGGACGCAAGCATAAGTCTGGAGCAGAATACGCCGAATACAAAGTTAAGGATAACGCCGACGAGAAGAGTAAAGCCGAAGGAGTAAATTGTACCCTCGATAGTCGTCGGGAAGAGGAAGTAGAGCCAGCTCATCAGCTTTGCGATAAGGCTGTCCGGCGGTCCGAATGCGCCCATAAGGATGAGAGCAACGAACACGATGGTTATGTTACCGTCGAAGATAGCTGCCCATGCTCTCGAATATCCAAGCTCAAGGGCGGAATTAAGGGTCTTTCCGTGTCTTAATTCTTCCTTTACGCGCTCGAAGGTAACAACGTTGGCGTCAACGCCCATACCTACCGCTAAGATGATACCCGCGATACCGGGAATCGTCAGCGTGAAGCTGGGGATATTTCCGAAGAAGCCTGTTATGCAGGCGATGGTTCCCACAACCTGTCCCACCAAAGCGATGGAAGCAACAAAGCCGGGAAGCCTGTAAACAATAATCATATAAATGCAGATAAGAATGAAAGCAACCAGACCCGCAATAAGCATTGCGTTTCTTGCACCGGTACCCATAGCCGCAGAAATGGTTCTGAAGTTGGAGGTTACCAGCTTATAGGGCAGAGCGCCCGCAGCAATCTTATCGCCCAGAGCCTTTGCAGACTCCCATGTGAAGTTGCCGGTTATCTGTGCCTTACCGTCGGTAATGGCGGTTTCTACAGTCGGGTAGGAAATGCAGGTTTCGTCCATCCAGATGGAGATGACCTCGCCGGTGCCAGCAAGCCTTGTTGTGGCTTCGGCAAACGCCTTTTTGCCTTCCTCAGTGAGTTCAAGGGAAACACCGAATTCATAGTTTCCGCTCGCATCCTGCCAAGCGGCGCCCTGAGCGTTCTCTACCATATCGCCGGTGAGGATAATATTCTCAGCAGTAACACCGGTGGGAAGACCGTACTCATCGACATTATGACCCTCTCTGAAAGTAAGCTCAGCCATTTCGCCAAGCTCCTTGACAGCGGCTTCGGGGTCGAAGTCAGTCTCGCCCGCCTGCCAGGGGAATCTTACGATAATATCGTAATTAGAATCATCAACATAAAGCTCATAGTCTGTAATACCAAGGTTTACAAGTCGCATTTCAAGAGCTGCCTGAGCCGCGTCCATCTGTTCCTTGGTGGCCTCTACTCCCTCCGGGGGAGCAAACGTTACGTCAACACCGCCGCTGATATCAATACCCCAACGAATATCGTCGGTAGACTTGATGATCTTGGTTTCAATATCGCCGTAATGAGTGCTTATACCCATAAAGGTAAGCAGGGCAAAAACAGTTATAAGCACAACAACAATAAAGAAAACTGGTTTTTTAATGCGTCGCACTTTTTTTGCCTCCTTAATAATTTTTGCCTGTCCGCAAAGGACATTCACCTATTTAGTATAGCCAAAACATGGTGAAAAGTCAATAGCTATTAGCAAAAAAGCTTGCCCAGCTGCGGCAAAAATCTTTATTTTATATGATATTTTTTATACAAATTCCGAAAAGACCTCTGCTATCGGCTTGCGTATGACCATCCGGGCATATGAATCAAAGGGAGTTGGGTCGCGGTTTACAATGACAAACTTGTTTCCGCGATAGTAATTTACAAGCCCTGCGGCGGGATATACCGTCAGTGAGGTTCCGCCGACTATAAGCATATCGCACTCACTCACGGCACGGACGGCGGCTTCTATGGCATCTGAATCAAGCCCCTCGCCGTACATAACTACATCCGGGCGGACAAATCCGCCGCAGTCTTCGCACTTAGGAACACCTTCGCACGAAAGTATATAATCAAGATTATGACTTTTGCCACACTTTACGCAGTAATTGCGAAGCGAGGAGCCATGAAGCTCGATGACATTGTGTGAGCCGGCCTTTTGGTGCAGACCGTCTATATTCTGGGTAATGACAGCTTTCAGCTTACCCATCTCTTCAAGCTTTGCAAGGGCTATGTGGCAAGCGTTCGGCTTTGCATCGGGATAGATCATATTCGTGCGGTAGTAGCTATAAAACTCGCGTGGGTGGGTATACAGGTAGTCGTGGCTGAGGATAACCTCGGGCGGGATTTTTGCGGTGGAATCGGTATAAAGACCGCCACTTCCACGGAAATCCGGGATACCGCTTTCGGTCGAGACTCCTGCCCCGCCGAAGAAAACTATGCTATTTGAGCTTAAAACCATCTCGATGAATGTTGTGTCGGGCATATAAAAGCTTCTCCTCTCGCAAAAAAAATTTCAAGATATTGCGCGATGGGTGCGCTATGCTGCGCGACACAGGCAATTCCGGTGCGCGGCACATCACAGAAAATCATTCATATTCATTCCAGCCCTGAGAATACACCGATTCGGGGACAACATCAGTCCAGCCGATATAATATGCTGTAGCCTCACCGATATCGCTTTCGGCTATATCAAAGGGCTGAATACGCATAATGTCGTTGGGGTAAAGCATCTGAGAGATAACTTTGCGCCCCTCCGGCTTATTGAGGCTTTCGCCGCCGAAAAGGTGGAGCGTGGTGGACACAATGACCGGAGCGTTGGTTCCCGGCTCGTACTCGGTCTGATAGTCCTTGTCAATCGAGAACAAGATGCAGTGTTCAACCGCCCTGAAATCCGTCCCCGGCTTGGGATTGAGAGCATAGCCGCATCCCGGCTTGTTGAATACGGTTATGAACAGAACCTCGGTGCCACATTCCTGGACCATCCAGTCATGAATATCGTATTGCGAATCAAAATCATAGCTTTCTGCCGCCTGTTCCAAAACATCAATAGTTGTGAGGCCGGATGCATCTATGTCGATGATTACCTCGTCGTCATAGTAGGCGTTTCTAAGAATCTTAGTCTCAAAATCAAGCTCGACGCCGTATTTCTCAGCCCCTTGTTCCAAGAATGCAAGAGCAGGCTCTACATCTTTCTCGGTGAACTCATCCATCTGCTCGTCAGTCCAGCTGCTTTCAAAGTCGTTCATATATATGACGACGGCGGTTACCTTTCCGCTCAGACACTGATTTGTGCCATAAAAGCATTTTTTGCGAAGAGCGTTGACGTCATTAAGCGAGGCCTGATAAGCATCCTCATCGCGTATAAGCTCAAAGGAATCGTCATAATCGTATATATTTGTCTGTTGAGACTGGATTTGAAAATCATCGTCTTGATATGGTATCGACAGATTCTGAATAAACGACAAAAAAGTAAAAACTAAAACAAGGAACAGACTAAAAATTGAAGATATCACAGCTTTTAAAAATTCCAGCATAAAACCACCCCCTGCGACAAGTATACACCATAAACAGGAAATTGTCAAATACGACTATGGGGAACTAAAGACTTTTTGCGTAAACTGCTTCATGGTCTGCGTTCATTCGCACAGCCTCATAACCGTTTCTAAGATAAAAGCCCTCTACACCGTCAACAGGAACCAGCTCCATTAATGTTCCGCCGAGAGCTTTTACATTCGCCTCAGCCAGCATAAGAGCTTTCGCACCGACACCTGCTCGTCTGAAACAATTACGTACAAACAGATTATTTATAAAGCCTCGGCAGGATTTCTGATTGTATGCATAGCTCACAAATCCGACATACTCACCATCCAAAAGGATTTTCATTATGAAATATGGATTATCAGTTCTCAGTGTTTGTGCAATCATCTGACTGTTAAGTTCATCATCATGCATTTCGCGGATATTATCCTGATATTCCTCTTCATCGCAAACCTCGGCAAGATACTCAATGAAGTAGGTATTGAACTGCTCCATTTCATCGGGACTCCGCAAATCAAAACGCTTTAATTTGACCATGTCGCTCTTCTCCAATCGTTAATCAAAACCACCGGTAAACCGGTGGTTTGAACTGCCCCTAGAAGGGGCTAATA
>ENA-UOJG01000078-UOJG01000078.1-human-gut-metagenome-genome-assembly--contig:-C47-NODE-78-length-138237-cov-8.921828_pt1 | contig 138237 bp, 108 predicted proteins | sample MGYA00242340_ERZ723887 | MGnify/ENA metagenome assembly ERZ723887 | reverse complement strand
CAATGTTAATTTCTTTTAAAAGTTCTATTATTTTTTATTGTCTATATCTCCATTTTTTAGATAATAATATTGATTTGCAAGACGTTCTTTGAACACTAATATATTTTGTATTTCTCCATAAGAAAAATGTAAAAATAAATCGTCTGCATATATTATGCTTGTATTTACAAGCTTGCTTTTAGAAAGAACCTCATTTGCAAATTTCTTTGCGATAGGTCTAAGGGCTAATATCTTCTGGTTTGTCGTGATATATGTATCTACATCTAAAAAGAATAAATTGTCGCAATGGCCTTTTTCAATTTGCTGTATCATTGCGTCGATTTCAATTTTATCGATAGTGGCGTTTTTTAGGTTAATTGGTCTAATATTGAAAATATTTAATGAGGGAATTTCCAATGGGATGCCTAACTTATGCAAAGCGACAAGAACAGCCCTTTTCCCCGATATATTTAATTCGTTATTAAATTGATTTGTGGCGTCACAATATGATTTCCCGTCGTATAGTTTGAATATATTCAGTCCTCTTATTGCTATATCGCGTACTTTTTTATCTTAGATTCTTGTTCTTTATATAAAAATTTAGAACCTAAAAAAGTACCGATAAATGCACTTAATAGCGATACTATAATTATACAAATATATTCCATATAATCTTGCAATATGAATTGCTAAGAAAATAATAAATACAGAATATAGCAAGAAAATAATCCAGACCCCACGAGGAATCGGACCTCGATTTGGCGTTTAGGAATTTGTTTTCCTATTTAGAGCATTTCCTTCTCTGAAGCAAAAACTTGTCCAAACAGTTGGACAACTTGAAATTTTTTTACATGCAAAACAAATCCGCCGACTTGCAACACTGATGTTACAACTAAGATAATGCATCTATATTCTTTTGCGCGATTAACTTAAATGAATCGCTTATGGAAGCGTTTGCGATTGACATTTGCCAGAATTCCTTAGCTATTGTGCGGGATTCTCGCGTCGGCGGGATGCTTGCAAGGGCTTCATTTTGCAATGTGCCGTCGCTCTTAGGCGCATAATACATCGGAAGCATGTCATAGATATTTCAACATCGGCACAACCTTTATCGAGCAGCTTCGCGGCAGGGCAAACTCCCGAGCTGCCGTCTTTCAGGCAAGTGCATTCGTTACAAGAAAAGCGATTGCGACGTCCTGCTTGACCGCTGTTTTGTCGTCCGCCCCCGCAAAAAAGCGCAAGTTGGTAAATAGGACACAGTATGCATTAAAATCTGAAATATAGTTGACTTTCGAGCTGCCATCTGATCTCATAACGACTTCATCCCGCCCCTGTAGTTCAACGGATAGAACGAGCGTTTCCTAAACGCCAAATCGAGGTTCGATTCCTCGTGGGGGCGCGGAGCAGTTTTTATTGCTTCATATGTTATCACTATAGTGTTGACGCTTTCATAAGTTTAATTCCATAAGTCATTAATATTCGGGCGAGATTTTTGTGGAACTAACCCGGTTCCTTGCCATTTTAATCTGCGATATACATGCAAAGATATATTTTCCCGCAGATAAAATATACGCTAATTGCTACTTGCCTTTTTATCTTCTTGCCGGCGGTAAAATTTCGGCCCAAACCCATGTGAGAAAGGGCGCATGGCGAAATTTTACTTAGGCAAACTCAAAATCTGCTTCTTCAAGAAACCTTTATCATCGGCGAGAATACTCTTTTGAGTTCCACCAGTTTTGCATAAAACCATTTAAATTCTTCTTCGCGTTGCAGGGCGTTATCGGGCATAACGTCGTCCATTTCTTTCATGAGTAAAATCCTTGATGCCACCTTTGCGTCAACCCATTTACATTTCCCGAATTTGTCTTCAATTATATCTTTTTTGTTTTCAAGAATTCAAACAATTACCTGTTCTTTGGAATATGTAAGCCACATGAGATAACTCCTTTTTGAGTATTTAGTTCAGCGCTTATATGCGCGATAGATGTTCCTATTCTAAAAGTATACCAATGTTGCCCCCTCGGTGTCTGACATGATATTGAAGCGTCTTTCTGTTTTAAATAACTCCTAAAATCAGTCCAAAACTGAAACTGACGTTGCTTTGTATCAGTGAGCCCATGTGATCCGCTATCGGCTTTTATCGCCTTTGCCCATTCATTGGGTTTAACGATTACTTTAAATTGAGGCGCGGGAAGTGAATCGCCTATTTGCAATACCCTAATTTCAAGAAGGAAAAATCCTATAGTTTCGTCGGTATGGTCATTTAGCCATTCGACGGCTTTTGCGTGCTCTTCCTTCGCGTCGTGGACGATCCAAATGGCGAGTGCGGCGTCGTGCCCTGCCGCATAAGTTATAACTTTCCCGAGATGGTCGTGATTGGTCGGCTCTATTTGATTTTCAATTATGACATTCCGGTCTGAATTGGAGTCTTTTGCCAGAATATCAACGCTATATCTGCCGACATCCGCTTCTGTTTTCATAAGCTCAAGATCTATTCCTATCGTTTCGGATAGGAGATTTAAATTTTCTTCTTCTGCGAGCCATTTTGTAAAATCGCCCGCTTCATTTGCCCAAACCTCGCGAAGATTTTTAATTTCAATTATACGTCCCAATTTCTTTGTCATAAAGTTTTCAACATAGAGAAATTTTGACATATTTCAATTATTAACAATTTCAGTTTCTCTGAAAAATCAAGTCGCTACTAGCGGCAACCTTCCAATGGCGGAAACAAGAGAGAAAACAAATTTGCGGTAAGTTGCAAATTTGTAGGTTTGCAATTCGAATGGCGGTTTCAAAATAAATCTATTGGCATACGATATGCGGCAGAGGCGGTAGGCGGGTTTGTTTTTTCTTGCGAATGAGTTTTAAAATATCCCATTTCCCCCGATTCAACTGTTCGCAAGCATGGTAAAATTGTGCAGTTGCGAAAATAATGCAAATCCATATCTGGCTCCCAACATTTATGCTTTGAAAAATTTGATTTTTCCAGATTGTTCTCATGCTTTCTACGCGACTTCGCGTAAATAGGGGTTGATGAATTCTGATTTTTGCCTATTTTTAAGGCGGATTGCAAAAATAATATGGAAGACATAAACACGGCTAATGTAGGTTTTGAAAGGGAAATCTGGAGCGCCGCAGACAAGCTCCGTGGCAATATGGACGCTTCGGTATACAAAAACATTATTTTGGGTTTGATTTTCTTAAAATACATTTCGGATAAATTTGAAGAAAAGTATGACGAGTTAAAAGCCGAGGGCGAAGGATTTGAGGAAGACAGGGACTCTTACGATGCCGAAGGAATCTTCTTCGTTCCCCAGCAGGCTCGTTGGAGCGCAATTTCATATGCCGCGCACACGGCCGAGATAGGCAAGGTTATTGACAGCGCGATGGCTATCATAGAAAAGGAAAATCCGCGCCTTAAAAACATTCTGCCAAAAGGTTTTGCCCGCCCGGAGCTTGACAAACGCAGGCTTGGCGAGGTTGTAGATCTCTTTACAAACGTAAAAATGAGCGTTCATGGAGATTCTCGCGATATTTTGGGGCGTACCTATGAATATTGCCTGGCTCAATTTGCCGAAAACGAAGGCAAGAAGGCGGGGGAATTCTACACTCCTCCATGTGTCGTAAAAACGATAGTTGAAATTTTAAAACCGCTAAGCAACGCAAGGCGAGGAACTCGCGGCATAAGAGTTTACGACCCAGCTTGCGGGTCCGGGGGAATGTTTGTTCAATCGGCAAAGTTTGTCGAAGCCCACGCGGGCAATATAAACGAAATTTCCGTATTCGGGCAGGAGTCCAACCCTACGACATGGAAAATGGCCCATATGAACCTTGCCATACGCGGCATAGAGGCAAACCTCGGCAGCTATAATGCCGACACATTTTTTAACGATTGCTTTCCGACCGAAAAGTTTGACTACATCATGGCAAATCCGCCCTTTAATATGTCCGACTGGGGCGGAGACAAACTGAGAAACGATGCGCGCTGGAAATACGGCATACCACCTGCGGGGAACGCAAACTTTGCGTGGTTGCAACATATGATATCCCACATGGCGCCCTTTGGCAAAATCGGAATGGTTCTTGCCAACGGTTCGCTTTCATCGCAAACGAGCGGCGAGGGCGAAATCAGAAAAAATATTGTGGAGGCCGACTTGGTGTCTTGCATAGTTGCCATGCCGCCCCAGCTTTTCTACACCACGCAGATTCCCGTTTCGCTGTGGTTTTTGAGCAAAAATAAGAGGCAAAAGGGAAGGACGCTTTTTATAGACGCAAGGGAAATGGGCGCAATGAAGTCGCGCAGGTTGCGGGAACTTAGCGATGATGATATCAAAAAATTGGGCGATACCTACGACAAATACGAGGCGGGAACTCTGGAGAACGAAAAGGGTTTTTGCGCCGTTGTCGATACCGCAGAAATTGCAAAGCACGACTACATTTTAACACCCGGGCGCTACGTCGGCATTAAGGAGCAAGAGGAGGACAAAGAACCCTTCGACGAAAAGATGAAACGCTTGACGGACGAACTTTCCGAACTATTTGAACAGTCCCACAATCTCGAAGCCGAAATCCGCAAGCAGCTAAAAAGTATTGGATATGAAATCTGAAAACGATCAAATATCATCATGCCCATGTCTGAGAGGCTTACTTTGGCTTGCGGGAAGTTGCATATTTGTGTGCGCATTGTTATTCATAGCCTTAAACTATGACAATGATGTACGCTGGATAGAGTGGATCCAACTGCTTGTAAGTTCCGCAGGCGCTATTGCAATACCGGTAGCCATATGGTGGTTAAGCGCGTACAAAGTAGATAGAGAAAGAGAGTCAAAGCTACATATAGAAAAGTTAAATGAAATTTTAGCAGATCTTTTTGTTGTTTCCAAAAATTTAGTACATTTAAAAAGATACTTCTATGATGATATTAAGGGGCTAAAAGAGTGTTTAGGCATGTTAGACTCCCCAAGTCAAGTAATTGATTGGGCTAATTATTATGCTTTACTCTCTAAGCATAAAGGATTATCTGTTATAAAACTTGTGACTAAGTTTGACAATAGAGACATTTCTTTTTTATCGAGGAAGAATGCGGATCTCCTTTTAAAGCTTAGGTCTTGGGATAACTTAATTTTGAATTTTAATGAAAAGATTCTAACGGATAAGGAATTATGTCTTGAATGTCAGAAAATTTTGAATGAACAATATGATATTATAACGAAATCGGGAAGATTTCCCACCAATGAAAAGCGAATCCAAATAGAAAAAGGTTATGTGAATGCTGTATTATGCAACATTGAAGGCACATACCACTATATAGAGGAAATAATAAGGAAGACAAAGATTATAATCGAAATCCTTCCAAATTTTATAGAAGAAAACTTTGGTGATCAAGTGGAACTAAATTCTAAAGAAAACAGAGATAAATATCTTAGCGAAATAATCGAATTAAAGATCGACAACGAGAAATGAAGAATAATTGGCAAAAAGTTAAATTAGGCGATATTTGCGGATATTCAAGAAGCAGGATTCCTATCTCTGAAGTAAATTTGCACAATTATGTCTCTACGGAAAATCTTTTAAAAGAAAGAGGCGGAAAAATCATTGCGGGTAAAATTCCAGAGCAGTCAAATTTTTATGAATATAATAAGGGTTGTACTTTAGTTTCAAATATAAGACCATATTTCAAAAAAATCTGGTTCGCCGATATAAGAGGGGGCTGTTCCAACGACGTATTAGTTTATACGCCCAATAAAGGAGTCAACGACAAATGGTTGTACTACCTATTATCACAAGATTCGTTTTTTGATTTTGTTATGGCAGGGGCAAAGGGAACAAAAATGCCAAGAGGTGATAAATCGCAAATTATGAAATTTTCAGTTGCGTTACCGCCATTGGATGAACAGAAAAAGATAGCGGGGATATTGTCGGCGTTGGATGACAAGATAGAACTGAACAATAAAATAAATCGAAATTTAGAAGCCCAAGCTCAAGCCATCTTTAAATCTTGGTTTATCGACTTTGAGCCCTTCAGAGGTTCAAGGCCCAAGAGGTGGAAAATAGGCAATTTATTAGATATCGCAACCTATTTAAATGGTATATCTATGCAAAAGTATAAGCCCGGAAAAGGAATATCATTTTTACCTGTTCTGAAAATAAGAGAATTAAGACAAGGATATTGTGATAAAGATTCAGATATATGTTCTACAGAAATTGGAAATGAATTTATTATCGATGATTGAGATATAGTTTTCTCATGGTCTGGGACTCTTCTTATTAATATATGGTGTGCTGGGAAATGTGGGTTAAACCAGCATCTTTTCAAAGTATTTTCAAAAAAGTATGATAAATGGTTTTACTATTTATGGACAAAACATTATTTAACTAAATTTATCCACATAGCATCAGGAAAGGCAACAACAATGGGACATATAAAAAGGGAGGATTTAGAAAAAGCTAAGGTCATAATCCCATCTAAAGAAGAGTACTTATATCTTTCTAGAATCATGTCACCGATTATTAACAAAATGATCCAAAATCGGCTTGAGTCTGTTAATATCGTACAACTTCGCAATATGCTTCTCCCCAAGCTAATGTCTGGCGAAATTTTGATATCTTAGAAATATTATAAAGTGGATGAAAATTATTTAAACTATTAATATTATGCCTGGAAGCAGATTGAACGACACGGAAAGAAGATTAAAGAATTTATGGAATAGCGATTCTGAAATTCTATTTTTGAAAAAAATTTCCATTGACGATGGAACTCCAATAAGGGGACTAAGAAATTGCAAGGTTGAATTTAAATATCCAATAACAGCTTTTTGTGGTAAAAATGGGTCTGGGAAAACAACACTTTTGCAATTAGCAGCATTAGCATTTAATCATGATGAAGTTGATTACAGAAAAGTTTTTTCTGATTTCTTTAAAAGAACTAAATTTGATCCTTCGAACGATGGGACAAGATTGACTTGGTATTACAAGGGCAAAATTATGGGAAAACCAATTGAAGCAATTTCTGTGCACAAGGGTTCGAAAAAATGGATGCATTATGACAGAAGACCTAAAAAGAAGGTTATAATATTGCCCGTATCAAGAACGCTCCCATCATGTGAAAGACGATATATAAGAGCGGATGTCTTGAATGAAGGAGATTTTTATAAGTTAGATGAAAAGTTTTTAGAATATTTTAGAGAGATAATCGGAAGATCATACTCAAATATAAGTGAATACAAGGGATTGTTTTCTAAGTGTAAAAGAAACGAAACATGCCAATACTCTTGTTATAATATGGGTATAGGCGAAAGGATTTTATGTTATATTTTATCAAAATTACAAGAGGCTGAAAATGGATCTGTATTTATTATAGATGAAATAGAAATGGGATTGCATCCAGAGGCACTCTCGATATTAGCTCGTGTGATACAAGAAGTTTCGCTAGACAAAAAATTACAGTTTTTTATAACAACGCATTCGAGAGATTTCTTAGATGCACTACCAAGAGATGCTAGATTACTCATAAATAGAACGGATGAGTCCGTTGAAGCAGTAAACAGTCCCACGACAATATATGCTATATCAAAAATGTCAAGATCACCAACAGCTGAGATGGTTATTTACTGTGAAGATTATGTAGCTGAAAGTATTATAAGATATTCCGCAAAAGGAATTCAAAACAGAATTGTATGTACAGGAATCGGCTCAAAGACAGAACTAGTAAAGGCAGCAAAATTTCATGAATTAAATGGTGATCCAAGATCTTACATGATAATTTGGGATGGGGATGTTACAGATTCGGAGATTGAACAGTATAAAGGAAATGAAACTTTTAAATATACCAGATTACCAGGAGGTATTCCACCAGAGAAATGGATAATTAATTCTTTGAATAACCAAGATGGAATTACATGCTTATCTGATTTTTTATCCCAAAACGAACAAGAAGTGCGCAGATTGCTTGAGATGGCGAATTCTACTTCAGATTGTCATGAAATATTCTACAGAATTTCTGAAAAAATAGCTTGCGATGAGAAAGAAGTGATAACCTCTTTTTGCAAAGCATTATTGAAAGTAAACACACAAGAATTATCTGAATTAAGAGAGGAAATTGAAGGTGCTCTTAATGATATACCATCTTGATATCTAATAAGTTATTAAAAAAACTTAACTTTTGAGTACCATATGATAGAAATGTGATTAAGTTAGGTATAACACCATGTCGTACACAGAAGAGAATTACGAGAATGCGATTTTGCAGCTGTTTGAAAAGTTGGGATATGAATATGTCTATGGCCCAAGTGTAGAGCGCGATTATTCAGACCCGCTCTTTGATTCAAAATTGCGCCTCTCGCTCTGTGCTATAAATCCGAATCTGCCTATTGAAGCCATTGACGAGGCGATTTACAAAATAAGAAATTTTGAAAGCAATCAGCTTGAAATCAAAAACTCCGTATTTTGCGACTATCTTCAAAACGGCGTCGAAGTCTCTTACAGGCTAAATAACGAGCAAAAGTACGACAAGGTAAACCTCGTTGACTACGACAATATAGAAAACAACAGCTTTATTGTTTCAAACCAATGGACCTTTGTAGAACATTCGGAAAAGCGGGCGGATATTATCGTATTTTTAAACGGAATTCCGCTTGTAATTATAGAGCTTAAATCGCCTTCGCGCGAAGAGACCGACGCGTCCGCAGCTTACAGGCAGCTGCAAAACTATATGCGCGAGATTCCCTCAATATTTGCCTACAACGCCTTTTGCGTCATGAGCGATATGGCGGAAACTAAAGCCGGCACAATCACGGCTTCCGAAGACCGCTATATGGCTTGGAAGAGCGTTGACGGCTCTTACGAGACTACAAAATTTGCCGACTACAAAACCTTCTTTGCGGGCATATTCGAGCGGCGCAGGTTCTTGGATGTAATAAGAAACTTTATATGTTTTTTAAGAGGCGACAGGAGTTTGATCAAAATATTGGCGGCATATCACCAGTATTTTGCGGTAAACAGGGCGCTGGAATCGACCCTGCGCGCCGTGGACTCAAACGGCAAGGCGGGCGTATTCTGGCACACGCAGGGAAGCGGGAAGTCGCTATCAATGGTCTTTTACGCAAACCTGTTGCGCCAAAATCTTAAAAGATCCACCATCGTGGTAATTACCGACAGAAACGATTTGGACGATCAGCTCTTTGGCCAATTTGCAAAGTGCAGCGCCTTTCTAAGGCAAACTCCGCAACAGGCCGCAAGCAGGCAGGACTTAAAGGAGCTTCTCAAAAACCGCGAGGCAAACGGCATTATCTTTACGACAATGCAAAAGTTCACGGAGTCTGAAGAGCCTCTGTCGGAGCGCAAAGATATTATCGTTATGGCGGACGAAGCCCACAGGGGGCACTACGAGATAGAGCGCATAGACCCCAAGAGCGGAGAGGTAAAAATAAGCACGGAAATCTTGATAAGGCGGAATCTTCCAAACGCCACTTACATTGGATTTACCGGAACGCCGATCTCGCAAAAAGACAGAAACACCCGCGAAGTATTCGGCGACTACATAGATATTTACGATATGACGCAGGCTGTGGAGGACGGCGCGACAAGGCCCGTCTATTACGAAAGCCGCGTAGTGCGCTTAAAGCTTGATAAGTCCTTGATGGATAGAATCGACCGCGAATACGACAAATTGGCGAAAATCGCGGAAGACTACTCCGTAGAAAAGAGCAAAAAAGAGCTAAGCCGCATGGACAGCATTCTCGGCGCCGAACAAACCATAGACGCCCTATGCCGCGACATCGTAATCCACTACGAGCAAAACCGCGCAAATATACTGACAGGCAAAGCTATGATAGTTGCCTATTCGCGCGAAATCGCGATGAAGATATACAAAAAAATTCTCGCTCTAAGGCCAAACTGGAATGAGAAAATAGCGCTTGTTATGACTTCCTCCAACAACGACCCAAAAGAATGGGGCGAGATAACAGGCAAGAAATCGGATAAAGAGGAATTGGCGCGGAAGTTTAAAGATAACGATTCCCCGCTAAAAATTGCGATTGTTGTCGATATGTGGCTTACGGGCTTCGACGTGCCGTCGCTTGCCACAATGTATGTTTATAAGCCCATGGAGGGGCACAACCTAATGCAGGCCATTGCGCGCGTAAATAGGGTGTTCAAAGATAAGGAAGGCGGACTTATCGTCGATTACGTCGGCATAGCATCTGCGTTAAAGAAAGCTATGAACGACTACACCGCGCGAGACAAAGAGCGGTACGGAGATATGGATATAAGCGATACCGCCTTGCCGCGCTTTTTGGAAAAACTCGAAGTTTGCAGAGATCTATTCCACGGCTTTGACTATTCCTCTTTTAAAACCGCAAAAGATTATGACCGCGCCCAGCTCATTATGGACGGCGTAAATTTCCTATCCGATCCCCAAATACCGGAACGAAAAAAGAATTACATAAAAGAGGCCATGCTGCTAAGGCAGGCGCTGTCGCTCTGCCGTAGCATCGCAAGCCCTGACGATAGGATGGAAGCGGCTTTCTTTGAAGCTGTAAGAACTTTACTTACGCGCATTACCTCCAAGCCGAACTATATATCTTTGCGCGAAATAAATGCGCGCATAAACGAACTCCTTCGCCAAAGCATAAAAAGCGAAGGCGTTGTAAACCTCTTTTCAGATGTAAAAGAAGAGTTTTCTATTTTTGATCCGAAGTTTTTGGTGGAAGTCGCATGGTTAAAACAGAAAAATTTGGCCGTAGAATTGTTGAAGAAGTTGATTGCCGAGCAAGTCTCGGTTTACCAAAGAACGAATGTTGTAAAATCTCAAAAGTTCTCGGAGCTCTTGCAAAAAACAATGCGCTCATATCTGAACGGCTTGCTTACAAATGAGGAAGTCATCCAAGAACTTTTGAAGATGGCAAGGGAGATTGTAAAAGCAAAAGAAGACGGAAATGCATTAGGTCTGACCACAGAAGAAAGCGCCTTTTATGACGCGCTTGCCAAGCCGCAAGCGGTAAAAGACTTCTACTCGAACGAACAACTCGTCGCTATTACAAAGGAATTGACGGAAGCACTGCGAAAAAATAAAACTATAGATTGGCAGAAGAAACAAACCGCAAGGGCACGTATGCGACTTCTTGTAAAACGGCTTTTGAAAAAATATAAATATCCGCCCGAAGGGCAGGAAGAAGCCCTAAATATCGTTATTGCCCAGTGCGAGATGTGGACGGACAACAACGATATGACGGAGCAGGAAAGCGCATAGAAATCAGAACAACTAAAACGGACAAAATATGGCAGAAAGAAAAGTCGGGTATGTATACATTTTAACCAATCCGAGTTTTAAGGAAGATTGGGTGAAGATCGGGAAGTCTGCGCGTCCTGTCGATGTGCGTTCAAAGGAACTTGACAACACTGCAGTTCCGCTTCCGTTCGAAATTTATGCCGCGATAAAAACTTCAAAATTCAACGAGGTTGAAAAGCTCGTCCACAAAACGATAGACCGTTTGACGGATTTGCGCATACGCCAGAATCGCGAGTTTTTCAACGTTCCGCCGCAGGTTGCGTTCGATATTTTCAAAGACATAGCCTTAGCGATAGAGGACGCCGAGCTTATCGAATACAAAAAAGAAAATTCGGAGTCGGTAGACGTCAATTCCGACGAATGCCCGCATGCAAGGCGCGGAAGGTTCAAATTCAGTATGGTCGGCATAAAAATCGGCGAAAAAATCACTTTCACCCCGACCGGAACGGTTGTTACGGTTGCAAGCGACGATACTGTTGAATACGACGGGCGCATTTACAAGCTTTCGCCGTTCGTCGGAACTTTCATGCCCGCCGACAGGCGTAATACGTCGAATGCGTATCAGGGTGCAAAATTCTTTTCCTATAACGGTAAAATTTTAGACGACCTCAGGAAAGAGACGGAATGTGGTCAATAGCCAAATTCTCGAACCTTTCATATATAAAACCCCCTTGATCTTTTATTGATAATATATCGTTATTTACATAACCTAAAAGGCAAATGTGGGATAATATATTATCTGTTATGCGCAATCGAAACTCTACGGTTTGGAGACTATAAAGGTTGTGGCGGGGAATGTTTACGCCATGTGTTTGGGGCGTAACATTAGCCAGAAGGATTTTGTTTCAAAGGTCGGAATTGCGCTTCCGACATACAGGCATTTAAATCCACTTGAGAGATTTTACTGAGTAGACGGATATTTTTCCGACGACAAGCACAACAATCATCAGCGCATTCCCAACAAAATCTGGGACGAGATGTTTGGCCAAAGCGTTCTGCTAAACTTGAAATTTCCAAGCAGACTATTCGCAAGCAGAATTGGGTTTACGGCTTGCTTGAACAGTTATCGAAAATTGAGGGCTAAGAAGTATCTTAGGCGTTATGGGGCGCGATGAAGTGATTTTGCAGATTCTCAATGACACGGACAGCTCCCGCGCAGGAGGCAAATTGTACAGCTCGACAAGCACTGCAATCGCCCACTGGAAGTATAAATATGGGAGGGCTTGCAAGTGAAAATCAGAGTACAAAATCATCAAAATGATTGGTCAGATTTTGGCAAGGGTTTTATCGTAAAAATACGCAAAAATACATGGTTTTCACTGGCGCTTCAACATTTCATAATGCGCATATATGCGCAAGAATTCTCAAATTTTCCTTGCGCGAAATTCGGCGGAAACGGCGCGCCGTGCAATATAGCGTTTGCGGCGCCGTATGATGCGCAGTTCGCCTGACGGCGCGCGTACTGGACTGTTTTGCCGCGGCAGTTTGGATAAACGCCCCTGTGGAGGGAGTTCGTTCTGCCTGTTACAGGGGCGGGCATTTGCCGCTATTTGCGCGCGAGTTTGTTTTTCAGCCTGTTTGCGAGTTTGGGGAGAATTTTTTGGGGGATGCAGAGCAGGGGAACGCGCAGGCCGTTTACCCTGAACGCCTTCAAAATTTCGAGGTTGCCCTTTATGTGCCCCGAAAACTTTGTGCTGGCCCCTCCCGCGCGCTGATTGACGATCAGCTTGTCGACGAAGGCGCTCGGAAGTTTGTGCTTTTCGAGAAACCTCATCATCAGCTCAAAGTCCGCCGCGATTTTGAAGTCCGTGCGGTAGTAGCCGAATTTTTCAAAATTTCTCTTGTAGGCGTAGAAAGTCGGGTGCGCGGGGTGCCAGCCCTTTCGGAAAGCCCCCGCCCTGTATTGTCCGGAGTTCGATTCCCGCAGTATTTTGGCGGTGTCATTCCAGTCGACGAGGTTCAGCCTTCCGTATACGCACTCCGCGCCCGAGCTTAGGAAAGCCTCGGCGATCTTTTCCACCGCGTCGCTTGAAGCGAGCATGTCGTCGGAATTCAGCATCCCGACCGCGTCGCCCGACGCCATTTTTATGCCCTTGTTCATGGCGTCGTAAATGCCCTTGTCGGGTTCGGAGACCCATTTCATGCGCCCGCGGAACTTCGGCTCCAGCTTTTTTGCCACATCCATAGTTGCGTCTTTTGACGCTCCGTCGACCAGCACGTACTCTATGTCGGGGTACGTTTGCGCGAGGACGCTTTCCATCGCGTCCGCTATGGTGTCGGCGCTGTTGAATGCCGCGGTGACTATCGATATTTTCATGGAGAGTTTCGCGTTAAAGTTTCGCCTCGGCCTTCGCGAGCTCAAAATCCGCGTCGGCCATAATTTCCGCGAGTTTCCGGAATTTCGTCTCCGCCTTCCAACCGAGCTCCCTCCACGCTTTTGAGGAGTCTCCGAGCAGGGATTTCGCGTCCGATGGGCGGAAATAGCGCGGGTTGACCTCTATGAGGGTTTTCCCCGTCTTTTGGCTGACGCCCTTTTCGCTTTCCCCGCTCCCGCGCCATTCGATTTCCATTCCGAGCCGCGCGAAAGCGGCTTGCGCAAATTCCCGCACGGTGTGCGACTCTCCGGTCGCGAGCACGTATTCGCCCGGTTTTTCGGCCTGCATGATTCTCCAGATTCCCTCGACGTATTCGGGCGCGTAGCCCCAGTCTCGCCGCGCGTCGAGATCGCCGAGCTCAAGCTTGTCCTGCAAGCCGAGCTTTATCCTGCCCGCGGCCCTCGTGATTTTGCGCGTGACGAACGTCTCGCCGCGCCGCTCGGATTCGTGGTTGAAGAGTATGCCGTTGCTGGCGAAAATCCCGTAGGCCTCGCGGTAGTTGACGGCAGTCCAGTACGCGAACTGCTCCGCCGCGGCGTAGGGGCTGCGCGGCGAAAACGGCGCGGATTCGCCCTGCGGCGCCTGCGCCGCGTTCCCGTAGAGCGACGCCGACGACGCCTGAAAGAATTTTGTCCTGCCCGCGAGCCCCACTTCCTTCACGGCGTCGAGCAGCCTTAGGGAAGCGAGCGCAATCGAGTTTGAAGTGTATTCCGGCTCGTCGAACGAAACCTTGACGTGGCTCTGCGCGCCGAGATTGTAGATTTCGTCGGGCATGGCCCTCTCGATAATCCTGTTGAGGTTCGATGAGTCCGTGAGGTCGCCGTGGTGCAGAAAGAGCCTGTCGTCGAATTTTCTGTCCGCGTACAGCTTGTCGATTCTGCCGGTGTTGAAGGAGCTCGCGCGGCGGATTATTCCGTGCACGGCGTATCCTTTCCCCAGCAGCAGCTCCGCCAGGTACGAGCCGTCCTGTCCGGTGATTCCCGTTATGAGGGCGATTTTATTCATGTCTCGAAAAATTTTCGGTTATGAGCATTGCGGAGTCCGCCTTTGCGCGCATTTCGATCTCCGCGCAGAAGGGGGCGAGCGCGCTCTCGACGGCTTCCATCGCAACGCCCCCGCAGTCCGCCGCGCCCGAGACGAGGGATATGATTCTCGGCTCTTCGCGCGCGGCGAGCCGGACGCTTTCGCCCGCTTTGAGGCGCAGGCGCAGGATCTTGAAGTTTTTGTAGTCGCAGAGCGTGCGGACGGGCTCGTCGTTTTCGGACAGCGGCTCCACGGCGGGGCTGTCGAAGTTGACGGAGTCCACCGCCTCGTCAATGTGCAGCGCGCGCGCCCTGCCTTCGGAGTCCGTCCTGTCCCAGTCGTGCAGGCGGTAGGTGCTGTCGGAGTTCTCCTGGATTTCGAGCGCGATGTTGTCGGCGCCGAGGGAGTGCACCGTACCCTCGCGCACGAACATGAAGTCGCCGGCGTGCGAGTCGCGGAATTCGAGCAGCTCCTCCACCCGCCCGGATTCCGCAGCCTCCCGCAGAAGGGCCGGCGAGACGCCCTCTTTCAGTCCCGCGATGAAGCGCGACCTCACCCCGCAGCCGAGCAGATACCACGCCTCGTTCTTACGCGGCAGGCCGTATTTTTTTTCCGAAACGCCGTTGGGGTGGACTTGCAGGGAAAGCCTTTGGCGCGCGTCGAGCAGCTTGACCACTATCGGGAAAAAGCTTTTGGGCCGCCAGCCGGGGCCCATGATATCGCCGGAGTATTTTTCGAGCGCCCGCCTGAGCGTCATGCCCGCCAACGCGCCGCCGGAGATTTCCGACGACGCCTTGGGGGAGTCGCAAATTTCGAGGGACTCCCCTATCCTGAGCCCTTTGGGAATCGCCCTCCCGAAAAGCGTCTTGAAAGAGCGCCCGCCCCAGATGCGTTCCTCGTATATGGGTTTGAATTTCAGAAGGTCCATGCTCGTTCCGTTTTTGCGGGGGGCCGCCTTAAATCCAAAAAAACGTAGGTTCCGCCGCCGCTTTGTCAACGCATATCGGGCGGCTCATATCGCGCCGGAGTCGGCGAATACGTTTTGGCCGGTGACGGATTCGGAGGCTTCGGAGAGCAGAAAGAGAACCGTTTTTGCCACGGATTCGGCTGACGCCGGCCTGCGCAGGGCGGTTCTCGCGAATATCTTTTTGCGCTGCTCCTCCGTCAGCGCGGAGCTCATCGGCGTCTCCATGAAACCCGCAACGACGCAGTTTGAGCGTATTCCCCTGCGCCCCCATTCGCGCGCGACGTTTTTTGAAAACGCCTCTATCGCGCCCTTTGTGGCGGCGTAGGCGGAGAGCCCCGCGTACCCCGTGTGGGCGCAAATCGAGGATATGTGGACTATCGAGCCCTTGGTGCCGTGGAGTATGAAGTTGCGCAAGACGTGCTTTGTCGCCATCATCGGGGAGAGCGCGTTGAGGCTGAACATGCGCATTGCGGATTTTTCGTCGGCGTCGGAGGCGAGGAAGCTTCCCGCAACCGCGGCGTTGTTCACGTAGCCGTATAGCGGTGTGTCCGCTCCGATAAAGCCCTTGAATATTTTTTCGCGCATGTTTTCGGCGTCGGAGAGGTCGTATTGAAGCAGCTCCAACCCGTCCGGAAATTCCGCAAGCAGCGCTTTCAGCGCGCCGGAATGCGTGCGGCTTACGCCGAACACGCGGTAGCCCGCGCGCAGGGATTGGGCGGCGATCTCCAGTCCGAGCCCGCGCGACACGCCCGTAATCAGAATGTTTTTCATCTTTTTCTCGAAAGTTTTCCGGTGGGGGTGGCGGCCAGCGAATCCCTGAATTCCACGACCCTCGGTATTTTGAATTTAGGCAGCTCCCGCGCGAGAATCGCGCGCATTTGGGCCTCGTCGGGATATTGCCCCGCGCGCGCCACCTCCGCGCACACGGCGGAGCCGAGCAGGGCGTTGGGCCTCGCGAAAACCCGCGCGTCGAGAACCCCGTCTATCCGCCGTATCGCGTCCTCGACTTCAAGCGGGTTTATTTTGTATCCGCCGGAGTTTATGAAGTCGCCCCTGCGCGCGGAGAACTTGAAGGAGAGCGGATTTTCAGAAAGCGTCTCCACGCAGTCGCCTGTGGCGAACCATTCGCCACAGGCGAGCCCGACGGCGGCAAGCGCGTCGCCGCGCAAAAAGAGTTCGCCGTTTTCTATTTTCACGCGCCCGGCGGAGGGGCCCTCGACTGTGAAAACTTCCCCGTCCGAGCAGAGCGCCGTTCCGGCTTCGGTGGAGGCGTATACGTTTTTTGCGCGGGCGTTCGGGAAGATTTCCGCGGCGGCGGACGCCGCGCGGGGGTCGAACCTTTCTCCGCCGAATATCGCGCGGCGCACGAAGGGGAATTTTTCCCCTCCCGACGGCGCGAGATTCCGGTAGAACGTGGGCGTGGCGGATATGTGGGTCGGCTTCCCAAGCCTTATGGCGCGGAAGATTTCCGCGCGCGGCAGCCCGAACAGGCGTATTATGGGGTTGGCGTTCAGCAGCGCCTGCAAGAACACCTGCAAGCCCGCAATATGCGTCGGGGAGTACGCGAATCCCCAGACGTCGCCCGAATGCGCGGCGGAGACTTTCGCGGAGCGCGCCAGCGATTCAAAAGCGTGCGCGGCTTCCTTCGGTCTCCCCTCGGTGCCTGAGGTTTGCAGGGTTGCGCGCCACCGCCTTCTTGGGGCGGCGATTGCGCGCAGCATTTCCTCGGCGGAGGAAAATCCGGCGTTTTTTGCCTCCGACCTCTCCCCGCCGGAGCGCGCGCCGCCCGACGGGTCGGAGAAGCGGACGGGCTCGTCGGCGAGCAGCGATAGGATTGTGTCCAGAAAGCAGCGGTACGGGTCGGCGGAGGCTATTTCGCGGGGGAAGGAGCGCGCCGCCGCCAAGTCCGCGCGGAGGGCGTCGAACGTCGCGATCCGCCCGCCGCCGGAGAAGTCCGCGTAAAAAATCCTGTCGCCTATCATTGGGCGACGTCTAAAAAATCCGGCCCGAAAATGCAAGCGGTAAAGAGCGTGCCAGCCTCAAATCTCCGCGCGGGAGCATCTGTACCCTACGCCCCTTACGGTTTCTATTATGCGGGCCTTGCCGCCGAGCTTTTTGCGCAGCCCCACTATCTGGACGTCTATGGCCCTGTCCGTGACGGCGTACCCGCTGCCGTGCACCTTGTCGATTATCTCATCGCGCGAGAACACCCTCCCGGGATTCGAGAGGAAAATTTTGAGCATTGAAAATTCGTTGGAAGTGAGCCGGATTGGACTGCCGTCGATTTCCGCCTCGTGGAATTTGCACCTGAGCGTTATGCCGCTGCGGGAAACCACCTCGTCGGCGTCTTCCTCGCCCTTGCGGAGGCGCGCGCGGATTCTTGCGATCAGCACGCGGGGGCTGAACGGCTTGGTCATGTAGTCGTCCGCGCCGTATTCGAGGCCGCTTACGATGTCGGCCTCCTCGCCGCGCGCCGTGAGCATTATTATCGGCGACTGTTTGAGCGTCGGGCTCGTCCGGTAGAGGCGGCAGAAGTCGAGCCCGTCCATTCCCGTGAGCATCAGGTCGAGCAGTATGAGGTCGAACGCCTCGCGCTCGAGGATTTTCAGGGCGTTTTCGCCCGAGTCCGTGCAGCGGTATTCGTAGCCGTTTTTGCGGAGGTTGAAGGCGATGAGTTCGGCGATGTTGCGCTCGTCCTCGATAATGAGTATTTTTTTCGCGGCCATTCCTATGCCGATTTTAGCGTTATCGTGAACGTCGAGCCCTCTCCCGGGCGGCTTTCGAGGCCGACCCGCCCGCCGTGGATCAGGGCGATGTGCTTTACTATCGCGAGCCCCAGCCCCGTCCCGCCGAGAGCGCGCGATCTCCCCTTGTCCACGCGGTAAAACCGCTCGAATACCCGCGAGGCGTGCTCTGGCGCGATTCCGCCGCCGTTGTCGCGCACTGAAATGCGCACGGTCTCGCCCTCGCACCTTGCCGACACGCGGACTTCGGAGTTGTCGCCGCCGTATTTCACGGCGTTGCCTATCAGATTGCTCACGGCGATTGTGATCAGCATTTCGTCGCCGAGCGCCTCTACTCCATCGGGGCAGTCCTCGAAGATTTCCACGCCCTTTTGCTGCGCCTGCGTCATGTTGTTGGAAACCGCAGATGCTATTACGGAGGAAATTTTGACCTTCTCGAAGTCGCGGGAGACCATCTTTTCGGCGGAGTCGAGCTTCGTAAGCAGCAACATGTTGTCCACGAGCATCGCGAGCTTGTCGCACTCCGACGAGATTATCTCGCAAATGCGCGAGCTCTCCTCCGGCGAGTCCGCCTCGGGCAGGGATTCCGCCGCGGCGCGCAGGGCGGTGAGCGGCGTTTTGAGCTCGTGCGAAACTCCCGCCACGAACTCGCGCCTGAGAGTCTCCATCTCCTTTATGCGGCTTATGTCGTGCAGGGCGAATAGCGCGCGCGGCCTGTCGGAGGCGTAGGGAAGTATTGAGCTCGAAAGCGCCATAATCCTCCCGGAGTCGAGCTCGATTTCGCAGCTGACGGGCGACTTTTCGGAAAACGTCTTGTCCACGGCGTCGATGAGGTTTATGTTGCGCATCAACTCGCCTATTTTCGGCCTTTCGGCGTCGGCGGGCAGGCCGAAGAGATCGGCGGCGGCCTTGTTCATGCGCAGGATTGAGCCGTCGGAGGCGCAGATGAACACCGCCCCGCCCATGTGGGCGAAGATTTCGTCGAGCTCGCAGTTGCGCTTGTGCAGTGAGCTTATGCGCTTCCTGAGCTCGTCGGACATCGCGCGCATCGCGTCGGAGAGTATGCGGACCTCTTCGATGTCGCAGCGCGGTATGCGCGCGTCGGAGTTTCCGTTTGCGAGCATTTTCGCCGCCCGCGTGAGTTCCGCGATGGGCCTGCCTATGCCGCGCGCCACGAGCAGCGACGCGGCTATTGAAAACGCGAGAGCCGCCCCCGCCAGCGCGAGTATTTCGACCGCGAGCATCCGCTGGGCCCGCGCGAGGTCTTCGAGCGGCACTGAAATGCGCACGCAAAACGGGTACGTCCCGTCGGGGTTGGCCTTTCCCGCGGGAGAGGCGAGATACAGCATTCGCGTCTTCATCGTCTGCGAGTAGCGTATGTCTCGCGCGGCGGTTCCGGACAGCGCCGAGGCGATTTCCCTCCGTTTTAGGTGGTTCGACATTCCGGCGCTGTCGTAGTCGGAGTCGAACAATACGTGGCCGTCGGCGCGCACTATCGTGGCGCGCATATGGGCCTTGCCGGTAAACGCGCCGCACACCCTTTCGGCCTCGGCGACGTCCTTTTCGGATCCGTCGCCGACGGCGTTGACGACCATCGCCGAGATGTCGGCAAGCGTCCGCGACAGGTTGCGCTTGTAGATTCCGTCGAGCATGAAGTACGCGCCCGCGGCGACCGCCGCCGTTATCAGCGCGCCCACGGCGAATACGCCGACGAACACCCGGGTTTTGATTTTCGAAAATATTGGCTTTAACGTCATATTCCGGCGAGTTTTCCAAAGCTTTAAGCGGCAAAAAAGCCGCGCGTCAACCGCGTTTTTGACGTCTAACGCAATTCTAACTTGACGCAAACGAAAAACTCATTCCGCCGTGAGATTATCGCCCGAAAAAACACTTAAATTAGAAGGGAAAATCGAGCATGCCGCGCCCCGAACGCAATTCTAACGGGACGCGAATAAAGGGCGAATCCGGGTTTGGAACAATATGCGGCGATTCGGACGAAAGGCGTCCGGAGAGCAAACAAGAAAAGACATGAACGGCAAACTCACAAGCATATTGGCGGCTTCCGCGTTTTCCGCGGCGGCCCTCCTGCAAGCCCAGGACAAGGCTACGCTCGACCTTCTCGTTTCCAAAGGCGTCATTACGCGCGCCGAGGCCGACAAGGTCGCCAAAAAATCGGTTCAGGTTTCCTCGAAGGAAAAGAACGCGCAAAAGCTCACTTTCTCGGGAAGGACGCAGGTTCAGTACCAGTGGCTGAACTCCGAGGACAGGGCGGGGAACAATTCGTCCGTCTCCAAGAACGGATTCCAGATGCGCCGCATCTACTTCGGCATGGGCGCCGACCTCGGCGCGGGCTGGTCGGGCTCGGTTGTGCTCGACATCGCCAAGACCGGAACCCCGGGCGCCGACTACGTCGAAGAGGCCTTCATCTCCAAGAAGGTGGATGTCGACTACCTCAAAGGCAAGCTCGACCTCGGGTACAGGAAGGTCAACTTCGCGTTTGAGGAAAACACCTCCTCCGGCAAGCTGCTGACTATCGAGCGCTCGATAGCCACCCGCTATTTCGTGGAGCCCCAGAAGTCCGGATACGGGCAGAAGGGCAACATCGGGTTCGGCTCGCACTATGTGGGCGGCTACTGGAACGGCGAAGTCATGCAGATCGACGGGCTTTCCTACGCGGTGGCGGTGACGAATTCTCAGAACTACAACTTCAAGCCCGGCGGCGACGGCGCGGACAACTCCGTCAACGTGTGGCTTTCCGCCGCCTACAAGAACAAGGCGGACTTCGGCGGCGCCAACGTGCTCAGCTACGAAATCGGCGTCAACGGCGGCTTCGGCCCGGGCGCCAACACCGCCGACGCCAGCTACGCCGAAAACGGCTCGATATGGGGCATAAACCCGTACGTCAAGATCAGGTTCAGGGGCCTGACTCTATGGGCGGACTACCTGTTGGCCGACATAGAACACGGCAGGCTGTCGCCGAACGGCGACGTGGAAAACGCCATGCCGCAGGGCTTCAACGTGGGCGTGGAATACAAGTTCGACATCGGCGAATTCGGCGCGATAGCCCCCACCGTCCGCTACTCCGCCCTTTTCACCAACGGCAGGGGCGTGAAGATCTCCGACGCCATAAGCTCGGCGCCCTCCATAAGTTCCGACGGCACGGACTTCTACAATAACGCCCAGAGCATATTCGCCGGCGTCAACTGGTACATCGACGGCCACAACGTGAAGTTCCAGCTCGGCTACGAATGGGCCGAATTCTGGGGCAACCCCGCCAACCCCTCCGCCGACTCGAGGGCGTATGTCGACGCGGTGCGCGCGCAGATGCAGATACTCTTCTGATGTAAAAACGGGCTCCGCGCCCGGCGGCGCGGGGCCTTTCTCTCCAAAAAACGACAGAAAAATTTTTCCACCATGAAAAAGACAATAGCCACAACAATGACGTTAATCGCCCTCGCGGCGGCGGCTTTCACCTCCGCTCCCGCGATGGCCGAAAAGAACATCGTAATCGACGGCTCGACCACCATGGGCCCGATCGCCAAGGCGTTCGCCGACTACTACAAGGAAAAGACCGGAATAGGCGCCACCATCAGCGAGTCCGGCAGCGGCAACGGCGTAAAGAGCCTCATCAACGGCGCGTGCGGCATCGCCAACATGTCGCGCTTCATGAAGGATTCCGAATTCAAGACTTGCGTGGAAAAGGGCATTCTGCCCGTCGCGCACGTCGTGGCGTTCGACGGCCTCGCGGTCGTGGTGAACCCCGCGAACAAGGTCGGGGCGCTCACGATGGCGCAGCTGGCGGACATCTACACCGGCAAAATCCGCAACTGGAAGGAGCTCGGCGGCGACGACGCCGAAATCGTGGTGATCTCCCGCGACACCAACAGCGGCACCTACGAGACTTTCAACGAGCTCGTTCTGCGCAAGAATCCCGTCGTCAAGGGCGCCGAATACGTGGGATCCAACGGGCAGGCGAAGACCCGCGTGGCGTCCACCAAAAACGCCATCGCCTACGTCGGCCTCGGCTTTGCGGACGACTCCGTAAAGACGCTCTCCGTGGACGGGATCCTGCCCTCTCCCAAGACCATAGTCTCGGGCAAATACCCGATAGCGAGGCCGCTTTTCATGTTCACGAACAAGTATCCGAAAATGGGCACGCCCGTTTACGACTTCGTGACGCTCCACCTCTCCGAAGAGGGCAGGGAAATCGTGAGGGATCTGGGCTACGTTCCGGTCGCCGAATAGCGAACCTCATATAAATAAACTATGAATGCGACAACCGCCGACACGGGGGGCGCGCGCGCAAAGGGCGCGCTGATAATGGACAGGCACAGCTGCGCCGCGAAAATGCTTCTGGGCAGGCTCGGGCGCGGGTTTCTCCTGTGCGTGACGGCCGTCCCGACGGCGGCGGTCGTGTTCATTCTGTTCTTTATATTCAAAGAGTCCCTGCCGTTCTTCGAGAGCTTCGGGAACGTCAGGGAATTTTTCACGAGCGCAAATTGGGCCCCCTCGCGCGAGGGGGATCCGCATTTCGGGGCGCTCGCAATCCTCTACGGCACGCTGATGGTGACCGTGGGCTCCTGCGCGGTCGCGGTTCCGCTCGGGATAACGGCGGCGATATGCCTGAGCGAAATCGTGAACGCGCGGATTTCGAGAATTTTCAGGCCGATAGTAGAGCTGTTCGCCGCGATACCTTCCGTGGCGTACGGGTTTTTCGCGATGGCCGTTTTCGCGCCGCTTTTGCAAAACCATGGCGGCATAATGATAAGCGCGCTGATACTGGCGGCGGGCCTGCCGATAGCGGGGGTTTCGTCGATACCGCTTGCGGAATTCGCCTCGTCAAAAATTTTCAAAAAGCCCTCGCCGGCGGCGGCGGTGGCGCTCAGGATTTTTGCGGGCGCCGCGCTCTGTTCGGCGGTGACGTACGCCGCATGGAGGGTTTCGGGAGTCGAGATTTCGAGCGGCACCAACGCCTTCAACGCTTCCGTGATACTGGCGATTATGGCGCTGCCAACGATAGTCAGCATTTCGCAGGACGCCCTTTCGGCGGTCGGGCGCGACATGCGCGAGGGCTCGCTCGCGCTCGGCGCCACGCGGTTCGAGACGATATTCAAAGTCATTCTCCCGTGCGCCAAAAGCGGAATAGCCGTCGCCGTCATACTCGGCTTCATGCGCGTCATAGGCGAAACGATGGTCGTGTGGATGGCCTCCGGCAACTCTCTCAAAATCCCCGAGCCCTTCTACAATTTCTTCGAGCCCGTCAGAACCCTCACGGCGACGATAGCGGGCGAAATGGGCGAGGCCGACCAGACGACGGGCTCGGCGAGGTACCACGTGCTGTTCGCGATGAGCCTCTGCCTGCTCGTCTCCGGCATGGCGCTCAACTGGCTTAGCCAGCGGATAATTTCGCGCGGGGCGTTCGCGCGCAAAAAGGGCGGAAAATGAAGACGTCTACGAGAAAAATATTGGACAAGTCGTTCAGCGCGCTCGCGCTGTCGTCAATGGCGATAATGTGCGCGGCGGCCGTCGCGTTTTTGGCGCCCATCATAATAAACGGGTCGGGGGCGGTGTGGTTCAAGGCCACCGTCGAGCACTTCAAATTCCTGCGCGAAGTCCTGGACAGGGGGTCCGCCCGGGAGCTCGCCGCCATGACGGAAAAGTCCGACGCCGCGCGCGAAAAGCTCTATTCGCTGATGCGCGCCTACGAGTCTCCCGCCGATTTCAAAAAGATTTCCGGCGCGATAGCGGCCGCCCGCCGCGCCGCCTTCGCCGAAGCCGCCAAAAAGAGCGCGGAATTCGTCAAAATTCTCGACGAAAACAAGGGGGCGGCCTCCGCGCCGCTCATAAAAAAGTTCGGGGAGGGGATTTTCGCGAATTACTCGGGGCTCGTCTCGGACGCCGCCAAGAGCTCGTCCAGCCCGGCTATGGCCGAATTTCTCGCGGGCGAGAAAGAGGCGTTGCAGAGCGGCGCGCGCGCGGTTCTGGAGGACTTCGCCAAAATCCGAAAATTGAGCGTGCTCGAAAAGGGAAGGGTGCGCCGCGAACTCCCCGCGGCGGCTCTCGAAAATCTCGGGGCGGCCTCGGAAAAGGTTTCGGAGGACAACGCGGCGTACGCGGCGTTCAAGGAGGGCGTGTGGGAGCTTCTCGGCCCCATGACGCAGGCCGACAAGGAGGCCGCGAAGATGATGCGCAGGAAGTTCGGGCAGACGCGCATGGACGTGGCGCGCAAGGTTCTCGGCGAGTCCGTGCTGCGGATTCGGGTGAACTCCGCGGATTCAAGCGGCAGGCAGACTTCCGAAAGCGTCCTCGTGGCGGAGAGGTTCAAGGGCACTCCGCTCGCGGAAATGGCGAAGTGCGCCGAGGAGAATTTCACGGCGATGATGCAGCCGCGGAACGCTTTTTACTGGGGATTCCTCTTTGACAGCCCGTACGACTCCAACATATTCGGCGGAATTTTCCCGATGATTCTCGGCACGTTCTATCTGACGGTCGGCACCATGATTTTCGCCGCCCCCCTAGGAATCGTCGCGGCGATATACTTCTCCGAGTACGCCAAAAACGGCAGGGTCGTCAACTTCCTCAGAATGTGCGTGGGCACCCTCGCGGGGGTTCCGTCGATAGTGTTCGGCCTGTTCGGGCTGGCGTTTCTCATAAACACCGTGAAAGTGTCTGAGAGCAAAAGCGTGCTGGCGGGCTCCATAACCCTCGCGCTGCTGATACTGCCAACCATCATACGCTCCTGCGAAGAGGCTCTCAAAACGGTTCCAAATTCCTACCGCGAGGCCGCCCTCGGGCTCGGGGCGGGCAAGTGGAGGGCGATATGCACGGTGATACTTCCGGCGGCACTCCCGGGAATGCTCACGGGGATAATAATCTCGATGGGCAGGGCTGCCGGCGAGACCGCGCCGATCATCTTTACCGCGGCGACGAGCACGGGGGCGGCGATTGCGCTCGCCGACGTGTTTACCGAGGCCACCCCCGCCCTGCCGTGGAACATCTACAACATCTGCTCCGAGCACGAAATGGCTGACAAAATCGAACACGTCCAGTACGGAATGGCGCTGACCCTCATCGCGATAGTGCTCCTCCTCAACTCCGTCGCCATCGTGCTGCGCGACAGGCTACAGAAGAAGCTAAGGGGATAATTTTCAGATGAATCTCACACTCGAAAAAAGAAAAATGACCGAAACGAAGACACAAAACGGCGGGGCCGCGAAGGGCGCGCCAGACGCGGGCGACATCGCCGTGGCCGCCGAGAACTTTTCGATATATTACGACTACGGAAAGTTCCGCGCGGTAAAGGGCGTGTCGATGGGGCTCAGGCGCGGGAAGGTGACGGCGATAATAGGGCCCAGCGGATGCGGAAAGAGCACCTTTCTGCGCTGCATAAACCGCATGAACGACCTCGTGGACGGCTGCACCACCTCCGGGCTTTTGGCGCTCGACGGCGTGGACATCTACCACCCGCGCCTCGACGTCGTGGAGCTGCGCCGGAGGATTGGCATGGTGTTCCAGCGTCCCAACCCGTTCCCGAAGAGCATATACGACAACGTCGCCTACGGCCCGAGGCTCGCGGGCGGCGTCGGGAGGGCGGAGCTCGACGAGATTGTCGAGACTTCCCTGCGCCGCGCGGCGCTCTGGGACGAGGTTAAGGACAGGCTCTCGAACAACGCGCTCGGAATGTCGGGCGGCCAGCAGCAGAGGCTGTGCATCGCGCGCGCTTTGGCAATGCGCCCCGAAGTGCTGCTTATGGACGAGCCGTGCAGCGCCCTCGACCCGAAGTCGACCTCGCGCATAGAGGATTTGATTGACGAGCTTTCGGGCGAGTACACGATAGCCATCGTCACCCACAACATGCAGCAGGCCGCGCGCGTCTCCGACTACACGGCCTTCTTCTACGAGGGGCGCCTCGTTGAGTTCGGGCAGACGAAGCAGATGTTCACCAATCCGCAAATGAAGCAGACAAACGACTACATAACCGGGAGGTTCGGCTGATATGAACGCGCATCTCGTAAAGGATTTGGACAAGCTCAAGGCGCAGATACTGCGCGTGGCCGCCGCCGTCGAGGAGAACGTCCGCAAGAGCGTCAGGGCCCTGCGCGAGCTCTCCGCACCGCTCGCCGAGGACGTCGTTTACAGCGACAGGAAAATCGACGAAATGGAGGTCGAGACGGAGGAGGAATGCCTGAAAATTCTCGCCCTCCACCAGCCCGTCGCCAGCGACTTGCGGTTTGTCATAACGGTGCTTAAAATCAACAACGAACTCGAGCACATCGGCGACATGTCCGCGAACATCGCCCGCCGCGTCCCGTTTCTTCTGCGCGGCGGAAAGGCCCCTATCCCGTTCGACATCGACAAGATGACATCGCGCACGGTATACATGCTGAAAAGCAGCATAGACGCCTTTTTGAACGGCGACGAGCACCTCGCGGTCGGCGTGTGCTCGGACGACTCCATCGTCGACGAGGAAAACCGCAGGTGCTACGGCAACGTCGCCTCCGGCATAGCGGAAAATCCGGAGGCGGCGATGGTGTACATAAACTATCTTCTGGTCTCAAAATCCCTCGAGCGCATCGCGGACTTGTGCACCAACATAGCCGAGGACGTGATATACATGAAACGCAGCCTGATTGTCCGCCACAACCTCGACGAAGCGGCGAAAATCATAAAGATGTCCCCCGAATTGGATGGGGGCGAAGCATAACGATAACGTATTGCGGGATTTGCAAGCGCGCCTGGCTTCGGATGAAGCCGCCCGTCTCTTGGGGCGTCGCCCGTGCCGTTTTTCCTCCGCGGGAATTTTTGCGGAGGCGTTTCTTGCGGCAATTCCGCAGGCGTTGCAGATTGCGCGGAACTTTTGCGGGATGTTCCCTGCGCCGGAGCGCGTCGGGGCCTTTCAAAATCCCGCCCGCGCGCCGAGCAAAAAAGGGAGCGCCAAAAATCAGCGGCGCTCCCCACATATATTGCCGATATGTTGCCTATTGACAAAAATTCCGCGGCGCGCCCGCGCGGCTTCGCATTCGCCGGATTTGGAGGTTTGAGCCTCCGCGCCGCGCTTTAACCGACAGCCTTTCCGCCCCCGCGTTCCGGATTTTCCGAAAATATTCGCGCATATTTCGCAAAAACGCATGAATTTGGTTGCCGCCGCCGCCGTTTTTGCCCTATTTTGACTTTATTGGCATGATGGGCTTATGGAGAACGCAGTGACCGAGTTCAGCGAGGAATCCCATTTAAAGGGCAACAAATATTTCAGGGTGGTGCACGGCAAGACGGACAAGTCGCGCTGCGTGGGGCTGCACCGCCACGATTTTGTGGAGGTTCTCTGGATACGCTCGGGCGAAGGAATGCTCATTTCGGGCGGAAAGGAAAGGTATTTCAGCCGCCACCTGCTCTTCATATCGCGCCCCAACGAAGTCCACGTCATTGAGCCCGCGCGCAATTCGACAATAGACTTTTCCTACGTCGCCATTCCCGGGGGAGTGTTTGCGCGTTTCGTCCGCGACTGCCTTTCAGAGGAGGACGAATTTTTCCGCGGGAAGTTCGGCGGCATGTCGATGAAGCTGTCATCGTTTGAGACCGCCTATCTCGACCGCGCGGCCTCGGAGCTCGTCTGGCAGAACGACTCCCTCATGGCGGTCTACCGCTTTCTGATAAACCTGTACTGGCAGATAAAGAGCGTGTTCGCTTCGGCGCTGCCCGGCAACATGCCCGACTGGCTCTCGGACGCCTGCCAGCGCATACGCAATCCCGAAAATCTCGCCCTCGGCCTCGAAAAATTCCGCGAGATATGCGGCAAGGACATGTCGTACATAAACCGCGCCATGCGCAAATATCTCAACTGCACGCCGACCGAATACATAAACGGCGCGCGCCTGCGCTACGCCAAGTGGCTTTTGGCGACCTCGTCGTTTTCCACGGGCGAGATTTCCGAAATTTGCGGGTTTTCCGACCTGCCGTACTTCTGCCGAAAGTTCAAGGAGGCGTTCGACTCCACCCCGGGCGCGTACCGCGGCGAGTATTCGCAGATGGGCGGCGACGCGCACGACGGTTCGAGGGCGGTCGCGCAGGACGCCGCGCGAAAGCGGTGATTTTTTTTGAAACTTTTCCGAAGCGGAGGCATTTATGATAAATCTATACGGTATGCATATCAAGGAGGGCGCATTTTGAAAATTCTGAAAAAGCACAGGCGCGCCGCGGCGTGGGCGGTCGCGTTGGCGGTTGCCGCATTTGCGGCATATTACTTTTTCCTGCGGGAGGGCGAACTTCCGGTCGAATACAGGACGGCGGAAGTCGAGAGGCGCGACATGCTGCTGACCATCGACGCCACGGGAACCGTGGAGCCGGAGGATTTGGTGAATGTCGGCGCGCGCGTGTCGGGCGAAATCGTGTCGTTCGGCAAGGACAACAAGGGCAAAGAGGTCGACTACGGCTCCGAAATTTCGGAGGGTACGGTCATCGCGCTCATCGACGACGAAATTCAGAAGTCAAACCTCTTGCAGGCGGAGGCCAACCTCGAGCGGGCGAAGGCGTCGCAGAAGCAGGCGCGCGCAAACTTAAACGTGGCGGAGGCCAATTTGCGCCAGGCGGAGCGCAACTGGAAGCGCGCCAAGGCTCTCGGGGTTTCGGAGGCGCTGTCGCAGGCCTCTTACGACTCCTACCTGTCAGCGTGGGAGCAGGCCACCGCCGAAATCGGCGTAGCGCAGGCGCAGATTCTTTCCGCCGACGCCGAAGTGATGTCGTGCGAGGCCGACGTGAAGCTCGAGCGCCGCAACCTTTCGTATTGCGTAATCAAGGCGCCCGTGGACGGGGTGGTGATAGACCGCATAGTCAGCGTTGGGCAGACGGTCGTTTCGAGCATGAACGCAAGCTCCCTCTTCCTGATAGCCAAAGATCTCAAAAAGATGGAGGTCTGGGCGTCCGTCAACGAGGCCGACATCGGCAGCATTTTCGCGGGGCAGGACGTCGAGTTCACGGTGGACGCATTCCCGGGCGAAAAGTTTTTCGGCAAGGTCAACAAAATCCGATTGAACGCCACGATGTCGCAGAATGTCGTCACCTACATAGTTGAGGTTTCGACGGACAACTCCAACGGGAGGCTGCTCCCGTACCTCACCGCCAATTTGAGCTTTATCGTAAAGCGCAGCAAAGGGGTGCTCGCGGTTCCGAACGCCGCCCTGCGCTGGAAGCCGGCGGACTCCATGTTGGCCGACGGCTGCCCCTCCGAGGCGCCCGAGGGAAAGAGGTTCGTTTGGGTTGAGGCGCCCGACAACAAGGTAAGGCCGATAGCGGTTTCCATAGGCGTCAACGACGGCGCGTATTCGGAGGTGGAGTCTCCGGATATAAAGGAGGGAATGAAGGTCGTCACGGGCGGGGAAGTCGCATCGAATAAAAGTTCTTCGCAAAACCCGTTCATGCCCAAAATGCCGCAGCGCAAAAAGCGATAGGAGGCCGCTCGATGGGGCTCATAGAGTTGAAGGACATTCGCAAGACCTATTTCATGGGCGACATAAAGCTGCCCGTGCTCAAAGGCATAACGATGTCCGTGGAGAAGGGCGACATGGTTGCGCTCACCGGCGTGTCGGGCTCGGGCAAGAGCACTCTCATGAACATTCTCGGGTGCCTTGACAGGCCGACTTCGGGCGAATACTGGCTCGACGGCGAGGAAATATCGCGCCTTTCCAACGACGGCCGCGCCGACGTGCGCAACCGCAAAATCGGGTTCGTATTCCAAAACTTCAATCTGCTGCCGCGCACCTCCGCGCTCGAAAACGTGATAATGCCGCTCGGCTACACGGCGAGCCACCTCTCGGAAAAGCAGATGCTCGAGCGCGGCAAGCGGATGCTCGAGCGCGTCGGGCTCGCCGACAGAATGGACCACGAACCCTCGCGGCTCTCGGGCGGGCAGCAGCAAAGGGTCGCGATAGCGCGGGCGTTGGTCAACAATCCCAGCATACTTTTCGCCGACGAGCCCACCGGCAACCTCGACACGAAGATGAGCGAGGAAATCCTGCGCATATTCAACGAAATCAACTCGTCCGAAGGCGTGACGATAGTGCTCGTCACGCACGAAATGGACGTCGCCAACAGCGCAAAGCGCATAGTGCGCCTCGTGGACGGGGAAATAGCAAGCGATGCCGTTATAAGAAAATGAAGAGATTCCGCGTATTGAAATGGGCTCTCAAATCCATAGCCCGCAACCCCACCCGCACGTTTCTGACGACCCTCGGGATAATCATAGGCATAGCGGCGGTAATCGCGGTCATAGAAATCGGCGCCGGCGCGCAGGTGTCGCTTGAGAACAACTTTTCCGAAATGGGCGTCAACACAATCCGCGTGTGGCCCGGTCCCGTCACCAGAAGCGGCATAAACAGCGGCTCCGGATCTTGGGCGACGCTGACCGTGGCGGACACCCGCGCCATCATAAAGGAGTGCCCGAAAGTGACGGCGATCTCCCCGCAGATTTCGGTCAGGGGGCAGATCATCTACGGCAATAAGAATTGGCGGCCGTTCAGCATAAGCGGCGGAAACGAGGACTTTTTGGAAATATCGAGCTGGAAAGTGGAGGACGGCATTCCGATTTCCGCCTCGCATGTTGCGAGGGCGGCAAAAGTGTGCCTCGTCGGGCAGACGATAGTGCGCGAGCTCTACGACGGCGCCAATCCGGTGGGGAAAGACTTGCGCATACAAAACGTCGTATTCAAAGTCATCGGCGTCTTGAAATCGAGGGGCGCCAACATGATGGGCATGGACATGGACGACTGCGTGATACTGCCGTGGACTACCATGAAGGCCCGGCTGAAAGGCGCGGGGCAGACGTCGCTGAGCGCGGTCGGAACCACCACGGACACGTCCACCACCACAACCACTTCCGCTTCCGACGTGTACACGAGCGGCGTGAGCCTCTATCCGCAGGAGTACAACGCCATTCCGCCCGTGAGGTTTTCCAACATAGACAGCATGATAATGTCCGTCGCCCACCCCGACGACATCGCCGAGACTATGGAGAAAGTCCGCGAAGTGCTGCGCGAAACCCACAAGCTCGGCGACGCGGACGACGACTTCCGCATACGCTCCCTCGCGGAGTTTGCGGACATGCTCAAAAAGCAGACCGAGAGCGTTGCGAACCTGCTCATGTGCGTGGCGTTCATATCGCTTCTCGTCGGAGGAATAGGCATAATGAACATAATGCTCGTATCCGTCACGGAGCGCACGCGCGAGATCGGTCTGCGCATGGCCGTCGGCGCGCGCGCGCGCGACATTTTGCAGCAGTTTTTGGTCGAGTCGATAGTCATTTGCATACTCGGCGGGATAATAGGGATTGCGGCCGGCCACGGGCTCTCGGTTTTCATGGCCGCAAAAATGGGCTGGCACACGGCGATATCGTACTTTGCGATATGCCTTTCCGTGGGGGTTTCGGCGCTTGTGGGCGTCGTGTTCGGATATTATCCCGCGTGGAAGGCGGCGCGCCTCGACCCGATAGAGGCTCTCAGATATGAATGATTTTATGCGCAATATGAAGGGGAATATGGTTTTAGCGGCAGCGGCTGCTGCGCTGTGCGGGTGCATGGTGGGCCCCGATTTCGAGCCTCCGAAGGCCGACATGCCGAAGGAGTGGAGCGCGGGGCGGGACGGGACGGAGATTTCCGACTCCGCCGAACCGCTCGAAATGTCCCCGGAGGCGCTCGCCGAGTGGTGGGAGATCTTCGACGACCCTACGCTCACTTCGCTCATATCGCGCGCGTTCGAGGGGAATCTTTCAATACGCGCCGCCACTGAGAGAATCGCGCAGGCGCGCGCGACGCTCGGGGTTTCGCAGAGCGGATTTTTCCCCGCGGCCGACTTGAACGCCGGCATGTCCGAGGGGGGGCATCCCATAGACGTCACGCACACGTCGTACGGCATGGGGGCGACGGCGTCGTGGGAGATTGACGTGTTCGGGGGCGTCCGCCGCGGCATAGAGGCTTCGGCGGCGGAGTACAAGGCGGCTATGGCAAACAAGGCCGCCGCGCGCATTTCGGTCGCCGCGGAAGTCGCGCAGAACTATTTCACGTACAGGTGCATCCAGCAGGAAATCTCGATAACCAGAAGCAATCTCGAAACCCAGAAAGGGACATACAGGGCGACTCTCGCGCGCCAGAAGTCGGGGTTCGTCTCGAAGCTCGACGCCGTGCGGGCGGCGGCGCAGGTAGAGAGCACCTCCGCGCAGCTCCCCGCGCTCGAAAGCCAGTTGGAGCTCACGCGGCACGCGATAGAGTATCTTTGCGGCCTCAACACGGGCGCGCTCAAAAAGGAGCTCGAGCCGGCGGGAACCATTCCCGCGCTCGAAAAATTTATCCCTTCCTCGGTGCCCGCCAAGCTTCTCGAACGCCGCCCCGACATAATTTCCGCCGAGTACATGCTGCACTCGGCAACCGCCAGAATCGGCAACGCCCGCGCCGACTACTACCCGAAGTTCACCATCACCGGCAAAATCTCCTACGAGGCCCCGAAAATCGGCAGCATCGTGCAAAACCAGTACGGCACATGGTCGGTCGGCCCGAGCGCCACGTGGAATATTTTCCAGGCGGGAAAAACCGTCTACAACGTGAAGTTGCAGGAGGCGCTGACCCGCGAGGCGGGCGTTGACTGGGAGGACGCCGTCCTCACTGCGGTAAAGGAGGTCGAGGACGCCCTCGTCTCGGCCAAAAAGGAGCGTGAGAGAATAGAGTACCTCAACCGCATAGTGGACAACTACCGCAAGGCGTTCGAGCTCTCGCGGGAGCTCTACACTCAGGGCGAGATAGAGTTCATAGACCTGCTCGACGCCCAGCGATCAATGCTTTCCTCCGAGCAGAACCGCGTGCAGAGCCGCAGGGATTTCGTAAACTATATAGTGGCGCTCTACAAGTCTCTCGGCGGCGGCTGGACGGAGGCGGACGTAAAGGACGATCCCGAGAAGCTGGAATGGATTTTCTTCGATTCCCTCGGCGACAACCCGCCGCAAGAGGGCGGCGCGTGACGGGCGCGCCGGCCGGCAACCCGGAAGCGGGGGAAAATTGTTAGCCGGCAAAGCGGCAGGCGCGCTCCGGCAACAGGCGATGCCGCGCGAACGTTCCGTAAAGCTGGCAATATTTGCGAACGCGGGCGTTGCGTCGAAATTTTCTACGGCTGTTTGCCGGCAGATTTTTGAGATTTCGGATTTGTCCAAGGCGGCGAATTTTCTGATTTCCGATGCCATTGCGTTGACGTTTCCGCGCGCGTAGGCCGCGGGACAATTTTGCGGATTTCTTCCGCAATGGGCCCGGCTGATTTGAATTTGCCGTCGCGTTTTTTTTTCGGATAATCCGCGTAAATGCGGCTTGCGCCGGTTTCGGGGAGCTCGTTCAAATCCGGTTAAATTTTCTTGTCGCGCCCGACGATTATTTCAAAATATGCCATATAACGCGCGCTTTCCCCACGCAATTTTTCCGCCGCCGCGCGGCAAAATGCGCGGAAATGCGCGCGGTTGCAATTCTTTGACCGCATATGGACTATTGCAAAAACGCGGAGGAGCTCCGCAACGTTTTGGAGGCTTCAAAGGCCCTTTCGCCCGCCGCGGACGCCGTCGGGCGCGAAATCGTCTCCGTTCTGCGGGGCGGGGGCAAAATTCTAACGTGCGGCAACGGCGGCAGCGCAGCCGACGCCCTCCACATGTCCGAGGAGTTCGTCGGCAGATTTTCTCGCGAGCGCCGCAGCCTGCCCGCCGTCTGCCTCTGCGCGGACCCCACGCTGCTTACGTGCATACTGAACGACTACGGAGCGGACAAGGTTTTCTCGCGCCAGGTGGAGTCGCTCGGGCGGGATGGGGATTTGCTATTCGGGTTTACGACGAGCGGAAATTCCCGGAACATTGTCGAGGCGTTTGCGGCGGCGAAGAAAAGGGGCGTCAAGACGGTTCTCGTGTCGGGGAAGGGCGGAGGAAGGCTCAAGGGAGCCGCGGATTTCGAGCTGATAGTCCCATCAAGCTCCACGGCGAGGATACAGGAAGTCCACACGCTCCTTCTGCACTCGTGGCTCGAAGCCGTGGACGAAGCTTTTGCCGGTTCCGGAGAATGAAGAACTATCTGATTGCCGAAACGTACGGGCTCGGCGACAAGCTGTATACCGATTCGCTCGTAAAAGAGCTGCTTTCGCGCGCCGACACGGGGAAAGTCGCGATGCTCGTCTCGAAGGCGGGCGGGAGCCTTCGGATGCCGTTTTACGGCGAGAGGGTGGAGCTTCTGCCGATGGAGTTTGCCTGGAACAGGCGCAGGGCGCAGAGGAATCCCCTGCGGCTGTTGCGCTCGATTTTCGCGCCCCGAATAGCGTTCGGCTCGAGGTTTTCCGGCTATGTCGGGCTGTGCCCGCGCGGCGACTTGTGGCAGCGCCTGATCCTCCGACTGCTCGGCGCCGCCCCGATAATTTCCTACGGGTATTCCCGCGGCGAGGGCTTTTTGGAAAGAATCCTCGGCCGCTCGCGCGAGCCCGTCATGGAGGCGCGGATTTCTTTTGCAAGGCAAATCGCGCCCGACATCCTGCCAAAGCCCGGATTTTTGCGCGATACCTCCGCCCCCGCGAGGCGCGGGGAGGTGTTTCTCGCGCCCGAGGCTTCCGACCCAAAGCGCGAGCTCGAAGAGTCAAAGTGGGTTCAAATTTCCCGCGAACTGCGCAAAAACGGCTGGAAGACCGTGCTCGTCGTCCACGCGAATACGGCGGTTTCAAGGGAAAATTTCGGGGAGTTTTCGGAGGTTGCCGACCTTCCGGTTCAGGATTTGATAAGGCGCGCGCAGGGCGTCGGGTTCGCGGTGGCGGTGGACTCGTTCATGGGGCATCTGCTCGCCGCATGCGGGGCGGGAGTCGTCTCGATATTCGGGCCGCAGCGCCCCGACGTGTGGGCTCCCGCGGCGGAGCGCAGGCGGGTGGTGTATAAAAAATTCCCGTGTTCGCCGTGCGGCAAAGAGCTTTCGGAGTGCCCGCTTTACCGGAGGGGCAAAAATTGCATGCAGTCCGTTTCGGCGGAGGATGTGATTGCGGCGTTTTACGATTTGGCGGGCGGCGAGCGCCCCTAAAAGTCGAACGCGCCGAGCTCCTCCATTTCTTTGGGCGACTTCACTACGGCGTACGCCGCGGTTTTGCCCGCGCTTTCGGAGAGCAGATAGTTGCGGACTATACCCGCGCGCGAGGCGGCCTCGATGTCGCGCTCCCTGTCGCCGAGCGACACCGAGCGCGCCATGTCAATGCGGTGCCTGTCGCGCGCTTTCAGGAACATTCCCGGGTTCGGCTTCCTGTCGGGGCCGTCCAGAAGCGGGCAGTGGAACACGTCCGCAATGCGCACTCCGCGTTTTTCAAACTCCCCGAGCATGTGCGCCGTGAGCTTGGCGAAGTCTTCCTCCGAGTAGTACCCGCGCGCTATTCCCGACTGGTTTGTCGCGACGATTATTATGAATCCCCGCGACTGCGCCGCGCGGCATGCGTCGAAAATCCCGTCGACGAACTCGAAGTCCGCGATTTTGTGGACATAGGCTTTGTCGGCGTTTATCACGCCGTCCCTGTCGAGAAAAAACGCGCGCGTCATTTTTTTTCGCGCCCCATTTTGGCGACGATTTCCGACGTCGAAAAATTTTCCAGCCTCTTTATCCGCACCGCCTTTCCTCCCGCGGAGACGACGAACTGCGCCTCGGGCCACTTGTCCAGCTCGTAGCCCTCTTTGGCGATCACGTCGGGGCGCAGGGTTTTGACGAGCTCGAGGGCTGTGTCTCCGCCGAACACGCACACGGCGTCGACGCACGAGAGCGCCGCAAGAACCGACGCCCTCGTCAGCTCGTCCTGCACGGGGCGGCCGGCGCCCTTGAGCCTGCGCACGGAGTCGTCCGAATTTACGCCCACGACGAGGAAGTCGCACTCGCGCCTGGCCTGTTCGAGGGAATAGAGGTGCCCCCTGTGCAGCAGGTCGAAGCAGCCGTTGGTAAAGCCCACGCGCAGCCCGTCCGCTCGCAGCCTTTCGGCGATCCTACCGAGCTCTTCGGCGGTCGCGATCTTTTCGGACGCGGGACGGGCGGTCCGGGACAGCTCCGCCTCCATTTCCCTCATGGAAACCGTCGCGGTGCCGAGCTTTGTCACGGCGATTCCCGCCGCGATGTTTGCGGCCTCCATAGCCTCCTCCACCGTCGAGCCCGCCGCGAGGCAGAGCGCCATCGCCGAAATCGACGTGTCTCCCGCTCCGGATACGTCGTACACCTTTCTGCGCTTGGTTCGCGCGCATACGGCGCCCTGCGCGTCGGGCGCTTTGGCGTAAAACATTCCGTGCTCCCCGAGGGTGACGACAAGCCCCCCGATGCGCGCTTTTGAAAATATTTTTCTCGCCCCTTCCGCAATCCGTTCGGCAAATCCCTCCGAGTCGGGATCGACTTTCGCACCGGAGACGGCTTCAAACTCTTTGAGGTTTGGCTTTACGATGTCGGCGCCGCGGTATTTTGAGAAGTCGTCCCCCTTGGGGTCTACGACGACCCTTATGCCTCTCTCCGCCGCCTTTTCGACGACGAACGCGGCGAGCTCTTCGGAGACGAAGCCCTTGCCGTAGTCGGAGAGCACCGCGATGTCGGCGTCAGCGATTTCCTCCGAGACCGCGCGCTTGGCCTCGGCGAGCTCTTCGGGCGACGGCGGGGCGATTTCCTCGTCGTCTATCCTCAAAATGTGGGTGTTTGCCGAGACTATGCGCGTTTTTGCCGTCGTCGGAACGCCGTCTCGGGCGGCGAGGCGCGCGGAGATTCCGCCGGATTCCATTAGGCTTGCGATTTTCTTTCCGTCGGCGTCGCGGCCGACCCGCGCGACCGCCGAAACTTTCGCCCCCAGCGCGGCGATGTTGGCTGCTACATTCCCCACGCCGCCGAGCATGGAGACTTCGCGCGTCTTTTTGAAAACGGGTACGGGAGCTTCGGGGGATATTCTCTCGACTTTGCCGTATATAAAAGCGTCGAGCATGGCGTCGCCGACGCACAATACTTTCAGCGACGGAAATTTTTCCAATAATGCGGTCAGGTTCTGCATCGGTTTCCGTAGTTTATGGCAATGAAATAACTGCCTATCTCAGTTTTAGTTAAATCAAATAACGTTGACAAACCGAAAGGCCGAAGTCAAATGTCATATTCGATATATGAGAAAAATCTGCGCGCAAATATTTGTCACGAATGTCCCCTCATTTTACAAGTTAAATCTGTACAACGAAATAAACAAAAAGCAGCGCGTATTGGCCGTTTTTACGGACGACGGCGATCCCACCCGCAACGAGGATTTCTACAAGGGGTCGGCGGAGTTTGGAAGCGTCAGTCTGGGCGGGAGGCCGTTTTTGTCGAAAGTCGCGGCGCTGCTTAAAATAATATTTTTTTGCGAATACAAAATGCTCGTCCTGGGGGGGTGGAACAGCGCGTTGCAGTGGATTTGCGCGTTCGCCTCCCCGCGCCGGAAAAACGCCCTCGCGCTGGAATCGAGCATATTTGAGTCTGCCGTAAAGGGGTGGAGGGGATTTTTGAAGAGGATTTTTTTGAGCCGCATATCCAAGGTTTTCGCCTCCGGAAAAATGCACAAAAAACTGCTCGACGCTCTGGGATACCGCGGGGAGGTTGCAATAACAAAAGGCGTGGGAATATACAACATAGTCGACACGCCCCCCTTTGCGCCGAAATCCGAAATACGCAACTTCATATACGTTGGCAGGTTCATACCGTGCAAGAACCTCGAAAACCTCGTGGAGGCGTTCAAAAAATTTCCCGACTGCACTCTCACAATGGTCGGGTACGGGGAGCTCGAAGCCAAACTGCGCGCGTCGGCGCCGAAAAACGTAAAATTCGCCGGCGCGGTCGAAAACGCGCGGCTGCCGGATTATTACAGGCAAAACGACGCTTTCATTCTGCCGTCTTTCAGCGAGACCTGGGGGGTCGTGGCGGAGGAGGCTCTGAACAACGGGCTGCCCGTTATAATAAGCGAAAACGTGGGGTGCAACGGCGAGGCGGTTGAGGACGGCGTGAACGGAGCGGTTTTCAAGTTTTCGGACATAGACCCCATTGCTGGGGCTATACGTCGGTTCAGGTAGCACGCATTCTATAATATAATCTAGCAAAATATAAGACAATCTGATTTCATGAAAATTGCGGCGAGCCAGGCGGACTGCTATCTGGTATGATTGTATGATTATGGCTCCCAACGTGTTGCAGGCAAAGGCTTTTCTGCTTGCAATAAAATCGAAAAAATAAATTATTTCCGGAATGAATGAAAAGGCAAAAGTGGCCGTAGTCGCGGGGACCCGCCCGGAAGTCATAAAAATGGCTCCCGTGTATCGCGAATTGAAAAAGTCCCCCGTTATGGACGTCGAGTTCATATCGACCGCCCAGCACAGGCAGATGCTCGACCAGGCCATGTCCATATTCGGAATATCCGCCGACTTCGACATGGACGCCATGCGCCCGGGGCAGTCCCTCAATTCTCTGATGTCGCGGCTGATGGCTTCGTGGGACGAATACTTTTCCGCCCGCCGCCCCGACGCGGTTCTGGTTCAGGGCGACACCACCACGGTGCTGGCGACCGCAATAGCGGCATTTCACGCGGGGGTGAAAATCGGGCACGTCGAGGCGGGGCTGCGCACCTTCAACATGCGTTCGCCGTTTCCGGAGGAGATGAACCGCCGCCTTTGCGACCCGCTCGCCGACTGGTGCTTTGCGCCGACGAAATCGAATTGGGACAATCTCGCCCGCGAGGGCATTCCCGCAGAAAAGCGCTTTGTGACGGGCAATACGGTGATAGACTCGCTGCTCTGGATGCGCGGCAAGCTCCGCTCCGACGGAGTTTCGGCTTCGGGGGTTGCCGCGCGCTGCTCAATTCCCGAAGAATTCTCAAAAAAATATTTGGAGGGCGGCGCGCCGTGGATTCTCGTCACGGGGCACAGGCGCGAAAATTTCGGCAAAGGTTTTGAAAGCCTGTGCCTCGCCTTGGGAACGCTTGCCGAAAAATATCCGGACGTCGGAATCCTCTATCCCGTCCACCTGAACCCCAATGTGCAGGAGCCCGTGCGCAGGCTGCTTTCGGGGCGCGCGCGGATAGCGCTGATTCCGCCCGTCGGCTACGAAGACTTCATCTGGCTGATGGACCGATGCGTTTTCGCCATATCCGACAGCGGCGGCGTGCAGGAGGAGGCCCCGAGCCTCGGCAAGCCCGTCATCGTCACTCGCGACGCTACCGAGCGGCCCGAGGGCGTGAAGGCGGGGACGTGCGTTCTCGCGGGCACCGACCCCGAAAAAATCGTCTCCGAGGCGTCCATTCTGCTCTCCGATCCTGCGGAATACGCGCGCAGGAGCTCTTTGAAAAACCCGTACGGCGACGGGCGGGCGGCGGAAAAAATAAGGGAAATTTTGGAAAAATCGCCATGCTTGCGGACTCTCTGACAATCGCGACAATCCCCCTGTACGACAACTCCGCGAAGGCCTACAAGCTCGGCGGCGTCGAGAGCTACATGCGCGCGCTCGCAAAGGCCGCGCACGAGAGGGGCGCGAAGGTCGACGCCTACCAAATTTCCGACTCCGAATGGTCGCGCGACGAGGGTTTTTTCACCCTTCACGGCGTGCCGGTAAAGGGGGGATTTTTCAAGCCCGCCAACCAAAAGCTCTTTGAATACGCGCGCGAGAGGGCCTCGGAGAGGGGGGCGATAGTCATATCGGGCGACCACATGAACGTCAAGACCCGCGACCCGCGCGCGATAGTGGTCGAGCACGGCATCGCGTTCGACTACCCGATAAGCGGAAGCGGCCCGGCGTTTTGGCTCAAATCCTTCATAAAACTTTTGCGCTGCGTGCGCAACGTCGCAAGGTTCCAGTATGTCAACAACACCGTGTGCGTCGACTACAACCATTTCAACTGGCTGAGGACAATATCGTCTCCGCGGGACGGCGCGCGCATGAAGGTAATCCCCAACTTCTGTTCCGGCTTCATTTCCGACGCGGAGTTTGAGGAAAAGCTCGCCTCGCGCAGAACCCGCAAAAGGCGCATAGTGTTCGCCCGCAGGTTCGTGTGGTACAGGGGGACGGAGCTCTTTGCGAACGTGGCGGAACGCCTGCTGCGGGAGTTCGGCGACATCGAAATAACCTTTGCCGGCGAGGGCCCGCAGGAGGGGATTTTGCGCGAAAAGTTCGGCTCTTCCGCAAACGTCAAAATAACATCGTTCCATCCGGACGAGACTTTCGAGTTCCACAAGGGCTTCGACTTGGCCGTGGTTCCGACGATATTTTCCGAGGGCACGTCGCTCTCGCTCATAGAGGCGATGGGCGCGGGGTGCCTGCCGGTCTGCACGCACGTGGGCGGCATGACCAACATAGTTGTGGACGGCTTCAACGGGATGATGTCCTACCCCGACGAGGATTCGTTTTACGAGTGCGTCCGCGGCGCGCTGCTTGCGGCTCCCGAAAGGTTTGACGCCATGGCGCGCAACGCGCGGGAGACCGCCAAAATGGGGCTCGACTACGGGTCGTGGTCGGAAAAGTGGATTTCCTTCATAGACCGGACAGTCGCGGCTCTCGGCTGAAATTTTTTTAGGGAAGGCGAAAATGAAATTATTTGCGGAAAAAGACGCGCCGTTTCTTCTTTGCAAGTCCGACAGAATATTGGTGTTCATAATGTTCTTTTCGTACTTCTTTTTCTACGGGCTGCTGAACCTCAACTTCTTTCTGGAAATTCCCACGGGCATACCGTCGGGGCTGATGAGGCTCACGACGTTCGGAATCGCCGTATTCCTGATTTTGAAGGATTTTTCAAACGGCGAGTACCCGAGAATGACGGCTTCCATAATCTGTCTCGGGGTGTTTTTGCTGTATTACTTCTGCGTGTTCGTCGTGGACGAAAACGTTTTCGGGGCAAACTTCGACATGTCCACCGGCAGTTCGATGCAGAGGGGCAAGCTGGAGGTGGCATACCTGTTTTTCATATCGGCGCTCTCGTACTTCCTGATGTTTTTCGCCGGCCGCAGGCGCATGGCGTATGTGCTCGCAAACCCGTCCCTCGTCTACATCCCGTCGCTGCTCTCTGTGCTGATAATCATTGCCACCAACATAAGGGCGTTCGGCACGCTGGACCTCTACCAGACATACCTCTACGACTTCGGCGACGTCAGGCGCGCGGCGATAATCGGCCCGGTGATGAACCTCATAATGGTTTCCCCGTACCTCATGTTCTTTTCGAGAAACAGGCTGTGCAACTTTTTCTGGGGGCCCCTCGGCTGCGCCGCCGCCCTCGCTTGCGTTCTCATCAGCGACAGCCGCACGACTATCGTCACGATGTTCCTCGTGTTGGCGTTTTATGCGGTGGTCTCAATCCGCCAGATATATTCCACGGTCTATGCGCTCGTGGTATATGCGGCGGGGGCTGCGGTGTTCATACCGTATCTGCTGATGTCAAAGAGCTTCGAGAGATTTGCGAATCTCGAAAACATTTTGGACTACAACCTTAAGGCGGACGACCAGCTGTCGCGCATAGGGCTTATAAAGGACGGCCTTTCGCAGTTTCTCGACAGCCCTATTGTCGGCGGGCACATTTATCTCATAGGCGGGGGATATTCGCACTGCACGCCTGTGACCATCATGTATTCTACGGGGCTGGTGGGGATTTCCCTGATATTGGTCGCCGTCGGCGGCATAATAAGGGGTGCGTTCGCGATAAGGGAGATTTTCCGCGAAAAGTGCATCTGGATTTTCGCCCTCGCGGTGGTGGACATCTGCGGAATGATGATAAACGGCGACACCATGGCGTTTTTCTGCGGCAGCTTTTCCGCGCTTCTTATGGCAAACGCGTTTGCCGCCGACCGCAGGCAGGCTACCGCACGATAGTCGGGAAGATTTTGTTGAGGCAGAATTTTATCGGAACCGCCGCGAGGAGGGCCGCCGCCATCAAAAGCAGGTTTATTGCGAGCGTCCGCGCGGTAAAAGTTTCAGGATAGCTTATCGAGAAAAATATTTTGAGCGCCCCGCGGCACCACGAATAGGCTATGAGGTGCGTGCAGAATATCGTGAGAGTGTTAGCGGCTATCCACCGCACGGGCGCGCAGTACGGTATGCGCTTTGCAAGCAGCGCCATTCCGCCGCAGCCCGCGAGGGATATCGGAATGTACAGCAGCGGGTTGCCGAAGCGCATGGTCGCCATTTCATACGGCAGGTTGTAGGGGCACGCGAAGAACGCGGCGGCGCAGAGAGCCAGCCCCGCGATGGGCGCGAGCGGCGAATCCGCCGCTTTGAACGCCTCCGGCTTTTGCGCGTAGGCGCGCATCAGCAGGCTGCCGAGCTCGAAGTAAAAGAGGGCGACCAGCGCGATGTTGACGCACCAGAATCCCTCCATGCCCCGCAGCAGCAGCGCCGCGCAAACGGCGATTGCGAGCGTGAACGGAAGCAGGAATTTCGGCGAGCGCGAAATTTTCCCCGACAGAAAGCAGAATATTGAGGCGAAAAACAGCGCGGACAAAAACCACAGCACCGAGAGGTTCCCGAGGGCGAACCTTTTTAGGATTTCGGCAAAGTCTATCTCCATGCGGCCGTATTTTGCAAACTGGGCGTAGACGCGGTAGTGCGCCAGCAGCAGCGCGCCGAATATGAAATACGGCAGGATCAGGCGTTTGAACTGGCGCTTTGCGAAGTCGGAAAACCGCCCGTCCAGCCCTTTGGCGAACGCGCCGGAAATTATGAAAAACAGCGGCATGTGGAAGCTGTAAATCCAGTGCGTTGCGCCGGCGGGAAATGTGAGGTGCCCGGCGAGGACGAGCAGTATCGCCGCGAATTTTATCTTGTCGGGGAGTTCGTATCTCATTTTATTTTGCGCGGAATTCCCTGCCGCGAATTATGAAGAGTCTCTGCGTGAGCAGCGCGTATTCCGCCAGCACAGCGACGGCGGCGACGGAATATACGGAGATCGCGCCGCAGAAGTAGAGCCCGAATACGAGGCAGACGTAAAATACCGAAGTCCGCACGGAGGTTTTTATGACGATGGAGTTAGACTTTATCGCGCCTATGAGCGGAAAGCCGAGCAGTATTGCCGGAATGGTCGCGTAGGATTTGAGCATTATTATGCGCATCGCGTCTATTATCTCGCGCGAGGGCGTGTTGTAGAAGAGGTCTATTATCAGCGGCGCAAACGCGATGGCGATTGTCGCGAAAACCGCGCTCGCCGCAGACGCGGCAAAGAATATCTTCCAGAAAAGCCCCAGATTTTTCCGCTTTATCATGTACGGGTACATTGCGATCTGTATGGGCTGGATTACGGCGTTGTAGGCGTCCACGAGCTTCCTTGCGGCGGAATAGACGCCGGTTGCCGCGTTGCCGCCCACCAGCCCGAGCAGGAATGTGCCCGACTCCGCCTGCAGCGTGTTGCATAGGTTTACGAGCGCGAACGGCGAACTTCCGCGTATGTGTTTCCAAATCTGCCCGATTCCCGCGAACCTGAACGCCATTCCGAATTTTATATGCGCCACGGCTATGCCTATTGCGCCGCTGAGCAGGCTGCCGAGCGAGTAGCAGAGCGGGGGGATCCAGACGTCTTCGGGGCCCCTCACGACGAAGAACATCGGCGCCATCGTGAGCGTGCGCGCCGAGAGCGTGATGTAGGTGATGAACTTCATCTTCTCTACCGCCTGGAAAAACCACGAAGGGAAGAGCGCCTCCCCCGCGACTATGCCGAAGTATAGAAAGTAAACCTCGCGGTGGGCGTGGAAGGTCTCAAAGCGGAAGACTATCGCCGACATGACGGCGAACGCGGCGGCGGCGAAAGCGAGCTTTGCGGAAATAACCGACCAGAACGCCTCGCGCGTCTTTTGCGCGTCGGAGATGTTGGAGGCTATGTAGTGGGTCGTGTAGAAATTGAATCCGAATTGCGTGAACGCCATGAAGTACCCTATGAACGCCTGCGCGAAGTACACCAGCCCGAACATTTCCACCCCGAGCGTCCTGAACAGGAACGGAATGAGAATCAGCGGCACGATGTAGTCGAACCCCTTGATGGCCGACAGGCTCAAGAGGTTTTTGAACAGGGGGGAGGCGAGTGTGCGGCGCAGGATTCGCATGTTATCGCCGCAGCTTTGCGCGGATTTTTTTCATCGCGCTTTTTGCGGGGGCGGGCATGGGTACGCGCCTTATGGCGAACGACAGCGCCCTTTCGAAAAGCGACGGCATTTTGACGAATTTTTTCAGGGCGGGCAGCATTCCCTCCTCCCGCGCGAGCTTCAAAAATTCCGCCCGCGGCGCGCCGGACGGCGCGCGCGCGCCTCTGAGCGGCACGACGCATTCGCAGGCGGGCGCTATTTCAAACTCCTTCGTTTTCCCAAGGGCGGAGATCTGCGGCAGGAGCTTTGCCGCCCTTTCCGTGTTGGCGCAAAGGAGGGAGCACCCGCGCCCCGCGCTGAACTCCTCCGAGAGCCTTTCGATTCCCCAGAAGTCGGCTATCGTAAAGTCGGCAACGCGCCCCTTGCCCGAAAAGCGGCACGAGTCGCATGACTCCCTTATGAAAAGCCCCTTTATGAATCCCCAGAAAAGCATGTCGCGGTCTATTTTTTTCTTTGAGCCGTCGGCGAATCGAAATTCGGCGAACGAGCTGCGGTCGGTTCCGAATTTCCTGCCCTTGTTTCTGAAAGAGTATCCGGAGATTTTTTTGCCGTAGAGCTTCTCGCAGCCGCGCAGGTAGCTTTCAGTCAGCTTTGAATTGCTCACGCCGTGGCAGGCTACGTCCACCGTCAGCAGGTTTTCATAGTCCTTTTTCAGAAACAGTTTCAGCGCCGCGATTTGGCACGCCGTCCCCGAGAAGAGAACCTTTTTCCCGTCGCGCAGTCTAGCGCGGGCTTTCAAAAAAATTCCCGACGTGCGGCTTTGCAGGTATTTCGACTTTCTGAACTTCCCGATTTCGGAGAGGCTTTCAATTTCGGAGTGGGCGGCCTCCGAGCGCGACGCGGACTCTACGCCGAAAATCGCGCAGTCGCCGCCATCGCCGCAAAACGCCTGGGCTACCGCGGTGAACGCCCCGCCCGACGAGCTCTCGGCAAAAACCTTTTCGTCGTTGTGGACAAAGGCGTGCGTTGAGATTATCTGCGAGAGGAGCCCGCGCGAATTTTCACCCGCTACCGGGCAGACGGCGGCGCACATTCCGCAGTCAACGCATGCGGAGGCGTCGAGTTCGGGATATTCGAATCCGTCCGCGTCGGGGGACATCGCGAGCGCGGACTTGGGGCATACTTCCGCGCAAGCCGCGCATCCGCAGCAGTCTTTGCGCTCTATTCCGGTTTTGAGCTTCATTTTTGCGGTTCCGCGCCGAGGGCGCATTTCAAATAGTTTTGGGATTTCGCGAGCTCTTCGGCAAATTTGGCGTCCGCGCGCGAATAGTCCATGTCTCCGGATGCCGGCGGAGGGTTTGAGGCGGAAATTATCCGGTCCGGCGGCAGTCCGAACCTCTCGAAAACGTCGTCTATGCGCGTGTCGAAGGGGTTGCTTTTTATCGCGTATACGTCCTTTCTGAAATGCAGCCCGAAGGCGGCCCCGTGGAAGGAGCTCGCGACGACCGCTTTCGCGTTGACGAGGAGGTTCAGGAACTCGCGCGGGCCCGCGTCGAATACGGTTTTGTCTACGCCAAGCCCGTAGTTGTCGGCGATTCCGAGCGCGATGGAGGCCGCCGGCAGCCCGTACCGCTTTTTCACCGCGCGCAGCGTCTGCCGCGCGAGCTTTCTGTCGGGCAGCACGAGATACGCGAAAATGTAGTCGCCCTTTAATATGGGCTCCGCGTCCATTTGGCTTTTCCACCACTCGGAGGAGTGTAGAAATATCGGGTCGAGAACCGCCTCGACGGGCTCTTGGAGTATTTCGGAAAGTCTTTCGGCGCCCGATTTCTCGCGGCACGACAAGAAGTCTATTCCCGAGATTATCCGCCGCATGTTTTCCGCCTCATCAGCCGATATTTGCGATGTCCCCACGCTCGGGGCGTAGGCGACGGTGCGCTTCCCTAATCCTTTTGCGAAGCGCAGCCCGCGGGCGGGCACGATGTACTTGGGGTGCCAGATGGCGTCGCTGCCCGCAACGTATGCGTCGAAAACCGGAGGGTCGCGGTTTATGGCGTCTTCGCCGACGTATTCGCGCGTGAAGCGCCAGCCGCTTCTGAACTGCGCGAACCTCTCGCGCGACTTTTCGATGTTGCGCGCGTTGGCAAATCTTGCGAGGTTTCCGAGAATCCGCCTCGGCAGCTTTGAAAGCCTGTCGACTTTCCAGTCGTATTTTGAATTGTATATGCGGCGAAGCCCCGGGAGCCAGTAGTTTATCACGCTCGTTTTCGCGCCGAGCTCATTCAGGCGGGCGTACAGTGAAAACGCCTGCAAGTCCGAACCGAAATTGCGGAGGTTGTGCTGTGTTATGAGGCCTACGTCCATGCCGAGAGAGCCGTAAATTAAAGCCGCAGTATATTTGCGCGCGCGAAAGGATGTCGAGCATTCTTTTGCGCGGAGAGGGCGGCAGCATTTTTGTTGCAATGCGGGGCCGCCGTAAATTAGAAAAGGGCAATGGATGCACTCGTGGAAAACCGCTTTGCGCGGCGCGGCGCGCTGTTTGCGCTATGCGCGCAGACCGTATTGGCGACATGGCTGCTGTCGGGCACGCGGCCGGAATTTCTGCTGCCGATGTTCGCGGCCGCCCTTGCCGCGTTCGCCTTTTGCGTCGCGGGGGGAATGTTCGCGCGCGACGGGGTTTTTGCCAAAATCCTCGCGTTCGCGTCGCTCTTTTTCATAATAGTCTGCTCCGTCCAATATTTCAACCCGTCCGCGGAATACGTGGTTCGCGAAAAGTTTTCGTTTCTTGCGGGGCGCGCGCACGTCGAATGGCTGCCCGTTTCCGTCCGCGCGGAGTTCGCGCAAGGCAACGCGCTCTCGTCGCTGTGCGTTTTGCTCGCGGCTTTCTTGTCTACGCTTTCGGCGGCGGCGTTTTCCTCCGACCGGCGGGCTATGCGCGGGCTGCTTGCGCTGTTTGCCGTCAACTCCCTTTTGATGGGCGCGTTCGCCGTGTGGCAGCAGGCGGAGAAAATCCCAATGCCTTACGGGATTTTCCACACCCGCGCCGATTTCTACGGGAGCTTCTTTCTCTCCAACGCGGCGGGGGCGTACCTTAATATGGGGGTCGCGGCGCTCGCCGCATGCGCCGCGGCGTTTGCGCGGCGCGGAGTTGCGGGCGGGGCGTTTGCGGCGTTTTGCGCGGCGGGAGCTGCGTTCGCCTCGTACGCTTCGGTCCGCTCGGGGAGCAGGGGGGCTGCGATAATGTGCGCGCTCTTGTGGTGCGCGATTTTCATTGCCGCCGCATGGCGCGGACTTGCTTGGGCTTTCGGAGAAAAAATTTCTGCGGCCGCGCTTTCGCTCTTCCTGCTCGCGGCGGGGACGGCCGCGGCGTTTTGCGCGGCGGAAGTTTTAGAGCCGCCGGATTTGGCCTCCGACCGCCAGATTGGGGAATCGGCAGTGTCGCGCATTGCGATATACAAGTCCGCCGCTCCGCTCGTCAAAGAGCGTCCGGTGTGGGGCGCGGGCGGCGAGTGTTCGAGGTATATTCTTCCGATGGTCCGCAAGCCCGGGGCGGCGTCGGTTGCGGAGGCCCCGAACAGGCCCCATTCGGACGCGCTCGAATACGTTTTGGATTTCGGGATTTCGGGAGCGGCGGTTTTGGCGGCGTGCGGCGCGGCGTGGGCGGCGCAGATATGGAAAAACAGGCGCTCGCTCGGCTTCGCAAACGCCGTCTGCGCGGCGGGCGCGCTGTCGTGCCTCGCCCACGGAACTTTCGACATGGAGCTGCACATACCGTCCACAATGATCGCTTTCGGGCTGATGTGCGTGTTCTCGTTTTCTCCGTTTGACGGGGGAGGCCGCCGTGAAATATAAGGTTTTGCTTCTGCTTGCCGCGCTATCGGCGGCGGGAATATGCATCGACTTTTTCGGCGGAAAAGACGCGAACCTCGAAGTCGCGCGGAGGATTTACGCCGGCGCGGAAACCGACTCGGGGCCGCTATACCGCAACTGCGCCGTCGGGCTCGAAAAGGCGAAAGAGGCGGTTGCCGCCTTGAAGCGCGGGGATTCCGCCGCGTTCGACAGGCTGATGTTCCAGTCGTACGTAAACTTCCAGTCGTCGAACAAGACCGCCGCGGAGCCGTATCTCATAGAGGCCGTCGATTTGCTGGCGGGCGCGGGGGAGCCGAAGTGGCTGGCGGAGTTCATAAAGCTCGGAAACGTCTCGGCGGACTTCGCGATATGCGTTTACGGGTGCGCGGGCAGTTCGGATATAATGGGGGCGTTCACGCACGATTTCATTGAAAAAAATTTTAAGGGGACATCCGCGCGGTCATGGCTCATGAGGGCAAAAAACGACTACCGCAACATCTCCGCCGAAAAGGCCGAGGGCGACCTGCAATACGCCGGCGTGACGTTCGGGCTCCCGCAGAAAAATATGGAGCTGTCCAAGTGGAAGATTTTCTCCCGCCCGCTCGCGGCGTATTTATCTAGGCTGAAAGGGCGGGAGGACTTGTACGAAATTTTCAGGGAAAAGTCGCTTTCTCCCGACACCCTCCATGAAGTCCGCGCGGGGCTTTTCGAGTATTGCGAGTACGCCGCCAAAATTTTCGCCCGCTGCGGCGACCCCGCCGCGTCCGTCGCCCTTTTGGAGAGTCTGCCGGATGGGCGGAGAAAAAACCTTTCGATAAGGCGGACTATCCGCGGCATTCTGAAAAGCTCCGGCGGGCGGGAGGAAATCGAAAAATCCGAAATCGGGCGGATTTTGGCGGAGTAGGCGCGGCTCAGCGCCTGCCGCCCTTGGAATACTTTTCCACGGTGTTTTTGTTTATCGGCGTGGAGTCCACGCAGAATACGACCTTTACGAGCGTCAGAAAAAATATTTTCGCGTCGAGCGCGAAGGAAATTTTGTCGACGTATTCGAGGTCTTTGGCGATTTTGCGGTCTACGGTGATCTCGTTGCGCCCCGAGACTTGCGCCAGGCCGCTCAGCCCCGGCAGAACGTCGTGGCGGCGCATGGACTTTTCATCCAGGGCGGTCAGCTCGTAGTCCAGAAACGGCCGCGGCCCGATAAACGACATGTCGCCTTTGAGGACGTTGAAAAACTGGGGGATTTCGTCGAGGCTCGTCTTGCGCAGGAACGCGCCGACTTTCGTTATGCGCCGCTCGTCGGGCAAGAGTTTCCCGTCCGATCCGCGCTCGAAGGACATTGTCCTGAATTTGTACAGGTTGAATATCTTTCCGCGCAATCCCGCGCGCCTCTGGGATATCACGGCGGGCGAGCCCATGGAAACCCTTACCACGGCCCATATGAGCGCGAATACCGGCGACATCAGGATTATCAGCAGAGCCGAACCCGCGACGTCCAAGAGCCTTTTTATGCAGTCTTTGTAAAGTTTCATTTTCCGAGTAGGGGATTGCCCGTCCTCTTCCCGCCGCGCCGATTCCCTGCTTTTTGCGGAATCGGCAAATAGTAATATATTTAAGGATAAAAATACGGCGTGTCGAATCTCCGTCAAGATATTTTGCTCGGACCTCCCGAAGCGGGGGCGTCTGCGGGGAGATGAGTTTTTCCCGAAGAAATTTCGGGCGCGCGGTTTTCTTCGGAGCGCAGAAGGCCGGCGAGCGCGGCGCCCGCATAAATCCAGACGGCGGGCATCATGGGGTAGTGGTACCTGTCGGTCACCATGAACGGCAGCGTTAGGGCGACCACGAGAACCGGCGCCGCCGCCAGGGCGTTGCGGGCGCGCGGCGGGCTTTTGAGGTTTTTTGCCAGATACAGCGCAAACAGCGCGACAGCCGCGTAGTACGCGAGGCTCTTGATGAAAAGCCCCGCGCAGTATTTCACCGCGAACGTCCTGTCGGACAAAATTTTCTCCCTTATCGACGACAGGCCCCCGCCTTTTTGGAAACGCTCGCTCCATGTGTCGAACCCGAGCAAAACCGCGGTTTTCAGCGGCAGCTGCGAAAGGTACGCGGCGGGGTTTTCGGCAATCCATCCGGCGGCGGCGTCCCTGAACAGGGCGTCCTTTTGGGCGAAGTTCAAGCCGCCGAAATCGGCCGGAATTTTTTTGCGGTAAAATTCGTCCCTTTCAAAGCCGAACCCGACGAGGCCGTTGGCGAACTTGTTCGCGTTTCCGGCGAGGTTGAGGCCGGAGGTGGCGGACTGAAAGGCGAATATGCCGCATGAGGATTTCGCGGCGAACCCTATCGCCGCCGCCGCAAGCGCCGACGAAGCGCATAGCGCCGCAATTCGCGCGAAGGCGTATTTGCGCTCCAATGCGGCGTACAGGGCTATTCCCATGAAGTACGCAATCGCAAGCGGCCTTATCCAGTTGCCGAGCGCGAGCATAACTCCCGCGAGCGCGAAATTCGCCCACTTGGATTTCGGCAAAACCGCCGCCGCCACGGCAGCCGACATTGAGAACGCGAACGGGACTTCCGAAAAATACCCTATGGGCAGAAACCAGTTGCTGTACGCCGCGGCGTATAGGAGCGCGGAGCACGCGGCGGCGGTTTTGCCGAAAAATTTTTTCGCGACGAAAAATACGGAGGCGAGAATGCCCGCCGACATCAGCAGATTTATCCAGCCGAATCCTCCGAACGTCCCGAAAATCCTGCCGTGCAGGACGAGCATGTTTACGTATCCCGGGGCAAAGAGGAAGCTGTCGCCGAGGTTTGTTTTCGACGGATACCAGCCGCCCGATTCCATTGCGCGCTCCGCGCAATAGAGGTAGGTTTTTTGGTCGTCGGACGGCGCAAAGCCCGCGTTTTGCAGGAGCAGGAAAACCTGCGCGGCAAACAGCGCGGCGACAGCAGCCATGGCTATTTTTCCGATGTGATCGCGCATTTCAAAAGGGCTTTGCGAGCGCGAAGGCGGCCGCGAACGCCGCCAATAGCGCGTAGTTGGATTTCGTCTTGAACGCATACACCAGCGGGTCGGAGCTCACGAGCCCCCGCGCGGCGTCGCGCCAGATTTTCCACAGGAAAAAACCTATCGGAAGCGTTCCCAGCAAGAGCGCGTCCGGATTTTCATAGTACGCCCTCGCCCCCCTCTGCGTGTAGACCGCATATACCGCGACCGAGAGCGCGCAGGCGGCGATTCCCGCGGCGCGCGCGGCTTTGGCGTTCGCCCGTCCGTATCCGCGCGCGCGGGCGGTCTCGGCGCTCTCGGAGAGTTCGACGCACCTTTTGAGCAGCGCGAGCCCCAGAAACAGGAAGACCGAAAACGCGGAGAGCCAGAACGATATTTTGCAGTCTATGGCCTCTCCGCCTCCGAGAACGCGCAGATAGTAGAGGCACGCTAGAACCGCGACGTCCACGAATGCCACGCGCTTGAAGGCGAAGGAATACCCTACCGTTATTGCGGCGTAGGCGGCGAGCGCGAGAGCAAATTCCCGCGGGAGGGCGGCCGCGGCCGCCACCGCGGCGGCGGCGAGCGCGAGCATCAGCGCGATTCCCGCGGGTATGGGGAAGTCTCCCGAAGCGAACGGGCGGCTGCGCTTGCTGGGGTGAAGCCTGTCGGACTCGATGTCGAGCAGGTCGTTTAAAATATACGTCGCGGAGGCGCAGAAGCAAAACGCGAGAAACGCGGCGGCGGAGTTCAATGCGTCGCCTAAATTAAAATATCTGTGGCTCGAAATCAGGGCGACGAACACGAGCAGGTTTTTCGCCCACTGGTGCGCGCGGACGGCGCGAAGGGCGGCGGACGCCGAAAGCCCCGCGCCCCCGCCGATTCTTACGGTCTCTTTCCCCCCGAGCCTCCTGCGGATTTTCTCCGCGAACTTTTCGCCGCCGACAACCGCGGCTGTCCGCGATTTCTCCCAGACTGGAATGTCGGAGAGAGAGTCGCCCATGTAGTCAAAGTTGCCGTCGCCGAAAATTTTTGAGCAGAGGGCTGCCTTGTTTTCGCCTTTGAGGTTGAGGGTTTCGGAGGAGCCGTAGACGCCGTCGAACAGTCCCGTCCGCGCCGCGATTTTCTCCGCGAGCTTTTCGTCGCACGCTGTGACGAGCCAGATTTTTGCGCCCGCCCTTTTGCGCTTTTTTATATAAGAGACCGCCGCCGGATTTACCGGAAGCCTTTCGGCGAATTTCCCGAATTTTTCCGCCAGCCTTCTTTTTGCGAAAGCCCGCCCCCTTGCGAGCATAAGCGGGACGAGCGCCAGGTAGAACGGGTTTTTGCGCAGGGCTCGCGCGACAAGCTCCCAAAGGGAGTCCGAGCGAATCAGAGTTCCGTCGAGGTCTACGCACAAATTGTCGGCGCTGCGGGGCATTGCGGGGCAGTGTGTAAGGCGCAAAGATAAGCGGCGCGGGAGGCCTTTGGCAAATAAAAACGGTTTTGCGCGCGCCGCGCGATTTTTTGTTTTACGGCGGCTTGACTTTTCCGATTCGGATTATAAACAGAGAGAATTTTTTACGGATATGGAAACGAACAGCGAAACTAAAAAGGAAAGCCGCGAGTGCGGCAAGGGCGAGGCTATCCGCCGCGGCGCCAACATCCAGAAGTACGTGGACAACTACGACAGGATTTTCCGCAAGGGCTCTTCGAGGGCCAAATCCAAGTAGCCTTCCGAACGCGCGCGCTTTTGCCGCGTCCGCTTATGCGCTTTGGAACGGCGGGCAGAAGGGGGAATTTTTGCGCCGGCAGCCGGCGGCGTCAAAAGCTTTCGGGCCGCCAAAGCAGCTTCCGGAGCATCCTAAACGCCCGTATGAGCCCGCGCAAAAACTCTCCGGCAAACGGGACAGAGTAGGCTTTCGACATTATCCCTGCGGTTTCCCCCGCAGTTAGCGAGGCGAGGAATTCCCGCTTGCGGCGGTCGTCCGCGCCCGCGAACTTTATATGGCGCGCGAGCCATTCCGCGTATGAAATGCGGTATGCGAACCTGTGCGCGCGCGAGCCGTTCATGAGGATTTCCCTGAACAGCCGGTTGCGGTTGACGATTTCCTCCCGCGTGGGGCCGTTTGACGTATTTTTGGAATCCTGCCCCGCGTGTATGCGGTACACGAAGAGGTTTTTGTCGGCGAGCACGACGGCCTTTCCGCCGCCCGCCGCGTCTATCATTACGGGAGTGTCGCCGATTTTTCCGTACACGTTGGGGCGGTTGCGCGCGCGCAAGTCGGCGGTTCTGTATATCGCCGACGAGAACGACGCCCGCCCGTCGCAGAATATGTAGGCGGCGAAGTCCTCGCGGCTTTCAAAGGCGAAGGCTTTTCTGGACGCGCTTTTCCACTCGACGCGCCCGCCGCTTTCGACGCGCATGTACGAATAGTTGGAAGCGAGCACCGCGACGTTCCCGAAGGCGTTTATCGCAGCCACGGCGCATTCGACGTACTCCGGATGGGCGAGGTCGTCGTCGTGCATGAACATCGCGTACTTGCGGCTTGCGCCTGCGATGGCGGCGTGGAAGTTGGCGTCGGCGCCGATGTTTTTCGGATGGCGGACGTAGCGGAATTCCCCCTCAAAGCGCGGCCGCATCTCCTCCGCGGTTTCCGCCGTGCCGTCGGGGCTCGCGTTGTCGTACACGGACACGGCGAATCCCCGCGCGGTCTGGGCGAGCAGGCTTTCGAGCGCCTGGCGCAGGAGGGGCGCCCTGTTGAAAGTCAGAACGCAGACTTCCAAGTCGCCGGCGGTTATTTTGTCCGGAGTGTCCATATTCGGAGCGGGCCTTGCGAGTCAGGAGCGGTTCCTTTTTAGAAGCCTTTTGGCGGCGGAACGGCGCGCCTTGAATGCGATCCGTCTCGCAAATAGTTCTATGCGCCCCCGAACCTTCACTTCTGAGAGCATGCCGGCGTTCGCGCATTCCCCGCATCGGAATGGGAGGTTTTGGGACGTTATGAAATTTTTGTAGTTTTCGAAGAGCGCGGGATACGCCGCGTTCATGGCGTCGACGTCGCAGGCGTCGTATGCCCGCCTGAGAAATGCCCCAAATTTCCGCGCGTCGGGGATAGGAGGCTTGTAATCGGCGTACGGGCCGTCCGCAAGGCGCGGTATTTTCAGAAAGGCGCACATTTCCGCGGCGCGGGAGTCGGTGTTGGTGCAGACGGCGGGGAGGCCGGCGTTTATCGCGGCGATGCTGCCGTGGACTCTCGGCCCGAGCGCGAAATTGAATTTTTTCAGGAACGCCTTCCATCTCTCGGGATTGAGGAATATTTGCAGGTTTCCGCGCGCCGCCCTGTAAAATTCCTCTCTCGGGCAGCCGTCCGGAATGCGCCCGAACACGGCGAGGTCTATCAGCCGCTTTTCGAGGAAGTCCTGCATTAGCGCGGGCGCGCTTTCCGCGCGGTATATCAGCGGGCTCGTCAGCGCCGGATTGAGCTCGCCGAACGGGGGCTTTTCGACCCGCCTGCCGGGGCCCGTTTCAAAAAACGACGGGCAGCCGATGATTTGAAAGTTTGATATGCCGAGCTTGGCCAGGACATCGGCGGTAAATTCGCCGCGAATCCCGATTTTTTCGCACATTCCGGAGATTTCCCGCAAAAACTTCACGAGGGCGGGCGGGAGCTTTTTGTGAAATTCGGGGTCGAAGCCGCCGAACGAATTTGCGCCGAGCCCCGCGATTACCACCGGCTTGCCGCATTTTTTGAGAAACGACACTATGTTTTCGTAGGGAAGGCGCAGCCCGTAGGATTCCTCTATCCTTATCTGGTCTTGCAGGACGAGGAACAAGTGCGTGCATTCGGCGCGCGCGAATTCCGCGTCGCGCCCGGAGGCGGAGAAATCGTATTCATACGCGTTGACTATGTGCGAGAGCCCCGCAAAGTCTCCCAGAACCGTCTTGACGAGCGCATAGGTTATGTAGGAATTGCCCGAATTTCCGGCGGCGGGGCGCAACAGACTTTCGACGGTATCCCCTCCGGCCTTTCCGAAGGAAAGGTTGCTGTTCAGGAAAAACGGCTTGAAGTTTTTTGCGGACATGCTAGCAGGTTTACAATCTGCGGTTGTGGGGTTACAAGGATAAGGTTCTGCGCTCGCGTAATTTTCGCCTTATGTCCTTAAACGTTACGATAATCCACAGCCTGCGCAACAACAAATAAAGCAATCCGCCGAGCCCGACTTCCTTGGCGCTTTTCTGGTGAGGTTCGGGCTTTGAGTACATTTCCCGAAACTCCCTTATGCCGAAGCCGAATTCGCCGCCTATCGCCGCCCGCGCGGAATCGTCTTGCATGAGCGCGTGCATGTGAGAGTATCCGTTTACCTTGTAGCGCTCGTCTTTGGCGGCTATGTAGTGCTCGGCTACGGCGAACTCGAAAATTTCCGCGCGCGTTTCGCCGGCTTTGATGTTTCCGGCGAATTTCGAGTCCGGCAGGACGCTTTTCAAAAGTTCCGGATCTCTTATGGAGTAGAAGATGTCGCAGTATGCGAAGCTTTCAAAACGGAAATAGCGGTCGGCTATGTCGCGGCGCTTTGAAGACGACGTCTGGTTTTCGTGCACGCGGTAGTTTACGACCGCGTCCGGAATGAAGTCGAACTTTTTGCCTTTTATTATGAGATCCGCCCATATCGACATGTCGAGCATCATCACCATCGACTTGTCTATGCGCGCCTCCCGCAGAACTTCGGTTTTTGCTATCGAGGCGGGGTAGGGCATGAAGCTTATCCAGCGGATGAGAAGCCCGAGGCATTCCGCCTCCGACATTCCGAACGCGAAATGCGGGCGGCGCAGCGACCATTTCGCGCCGAGGCCTGAGCCGTCTTTGCCTACGTATTCCATGTCGCCGAAGGCGACGTCCGTTTCGGGGTGCGCCTCCATGTGGCCCGCGAGCCTTTCGAGGCAGTCGGGGCGCATCATGTCGTCGGCGCAGAACAGTTTTGCGTACCTGCCGCGGGCGGCCTTCAAAAATTCAAGAATCAAAATGCCCGAGCCCGCCCCGAGGTTGTAGTGCATGTCGATGTGCCTTATGCGCGGGTCGCGGAAGGAGCGCGCGATTTGGCGGCATCCGTCGTCGGAGGCGTGGTTGAGCAGTATGAGCTCAAAGTCTCCGCGCGTCTGGGCGAGTATGGATTCTATGCATTGAGGGAGGAACGCCCTGTCGTTGTAATACGGCACGAACACCGACACCGCGGGAGCTTTCTCCGCGTTTTGGGAAGTCTTTGGCATTTTTGCGGCCTATTTGAGCATGTTGGACTCGAATTCCTCCCGATCCAAAAACGGGAACATGTCTTCGAGCGACGGCGAGACTATCGAGCCGTCCGGCATCTGTTTGGCGGAGAGCTTGGGAGAGAACATGTAGTCGTCCTGGCATACGATTTCGCAGACGAACGGTCCGCGCCTTTCGAGGGCGGCTTTCAGCCTTCCGGCGAGCCCGTCGCCCGTTTCTATCCTTTCGGACTCTATGCCGAAAGCTTTTGCAACCTCGCGGAAGTCGGGCGTCTCCACGCCGCTCGCGGCGTTGCATCCCACGTAATGGGCGTTGAAAAAGTTCTTGTGCGTCTGCTTTATCGAGGAGTACCCGTCGTTTCTTATTATGAAGATTCTTATGGGGAGGTTGTGCGTCTTTATGGTTTGCAGCTCCTGCAAATTCATCATTATGGAGCCGTCGCCCGTGTAGCATATCACCTTTTTGCCGGGGTTCGCGACTGCCGCCCCTATGGCGGCGGGCAAATCGTAGCCCATCGAGGCGTCGCCGGAGTTCAGGAACATTCTCTGCCCTTTTTTCGTCACGGCGCACTGGCAGGTGCATATGCACGGCGAGCCGTTTGCCACGACGAATATGTCGTCGGGGTCGGCAATCGACGTGAGCGTGCGGGTGAGGTTGTAGACGTTTACGGGGGCGCCGGCCTCCTGCCGGTATTCGGGGACGTTTTCAAAGGCGTATTTCGAGCGCATTCTCCGGCAGTATTGCGTCCATTCGCCGCCGGCGCGGAAAGCCCCGAGCCTTTCGGCGAGCGCGGGGAAGAACTCGCGCAGGTCGGCGTTGACCGCCAGGTCGGGCTTTACGAGCGGCTTTTGAAGCTCAGCGGGGTCGATGTCCACGGCTATCTTGAACGCTTTTTTCGCGAAATTTTCCCAGTTGTAGCTGACCTGCCGCACGTTGTTGCGCGTGCCCAAAAACAGCGCGCAGTCGGCGTTTTGCAAAATGAAATTCGCCGCGCGCTGCCCCGCCGTCCCGATTCTGCCTGCGGCGTTTTTGTCGCCGGTGGGCAGGACGTCGTAGCCGTTGAAGGTGGTGGCTATCGGAACGTCGGAGATTTCCGAAAACTTAGCGAGGTTTTCAACCTGTCCGGCGAGCCTCATTCCGTGCCCGGCGACTATCAGCGGGCGTTTGGCGGACAGCAGCCGTTCGGCGACTTCCGCGATTTTCAAATCGTAGACGGGCTCGGGCGGCGGGGAGAATTTTTTGAGGTCGGCCTCGTCTATCTGCGCCGTCTGGACATTCATGGGAATGTCGAGCCACACGGGGCCGAAGCGCCCGTGGGTGGCCTCGTAGACAGCCCTGTCGAGGTGGTATTGTATCTCGCGCGGATCCGTCACCATGGCGGCGTATTTCGTCAGATGTCTCACGCTCGTTATGATGTCGACCTCCTGGTCTCCGAGCTGGCGAAGCGGGAGATCGGGGCAGGAGGCGAGGGTGGTCGCGAACTTGACCTGCCCCGAGATGTAGAGGACGGGCACGGAGTCCGTCCACTGCCCGAACACTCCGTTGAGGCAGTTGATTCCGCCCGGGCCGGTCGTGACGTTTACCACGGCGAGCTTGCCCGACGAGCGCGCGTAGCCCTCGGCTGCGATTGCGCTCGCCTGCTCGTGGTGGTTGGAAATGTACGGGATTTTCGCGCCGATGCCGTTGTTTAGGTGCATCGCGCCGCCTCCCGTAATCATGAACACGTTTTCCACGCCGTAAAAATTTTTGAGCCTGTCGGCGATGTAGTCCGATACTTTTACCATACGCTTATCTGTCGAATTCCAATAGTCTTCTGTCGATTTTGCCCGCGTTTGCGCGGTAGTATTCCGCCAGACGCGCAACCGCCTCCGGCATGGGGGTAAACTTTGTTTCGGGGAACTCCGCCATCAGGCGCGAGTTGTCGCCGAAATAGTCCGGCCCGAACCCCTCCGCCGCGATTTTTACCGGAACGCCCCCGAACATTTCGGACACCGTCCGCGCGATGTCCGCGAGCTCGGCGAACCCGGGAGGGGTTATGTTGTAGGTTTTGTGCTTCAAGTCCGCCGATATGAAAGAGTCGATTATCCGGCAGAAGTCGTCTATGAATACGTAGCTGAATCTCCTGTTTTGGCGCAGGGTAACCGGCATTCCGAACATCGCCTTGCAGACGGCGTTTGAGATAAACCTTATGGAGTAGTCCTCGTATTTCCCGAAAATCCCGAATATGTTCAAATCAATGAAATTCGGCAGGGACTCCATTCGCTTTGCGGCGGCGTACTTGCAGAAGCCGTGCTCGTCGCTCGGCATCCTTTTGAATATGTCCTCTTCCCGTGCGCCGGAAATGTCAGAGTCTTGGCCGTATATCGCCCCCGAGCCGAAGTTGATGAGCCTGCCGAAGCTTCCGGAGTTTCGGGCGAGGTTTTCGAACATGCGCAGGTTTGAATAGACGAGCGCGTCGCGGTCGGGAGCGTTGCGGTGGCACGGCTTTACCGCCGAGTGCAATACGCAGTCGAAGGAGTTTTTCGCAAAAAATTCGTCGGCCGCGCGCGTGTCGAGCAGGTCGAGCTGCGTGCGCGTCGGGGCGGATATTTCGTATTTTTGCGGCAAAAAGCTCTCGCGCAGGTTGCGCCCGATAAAGCCGCTTCCGCCCGTTAGCAGGATTTTCTTCATTTGGATTTCGATTCCGCGAACGCGCGTATTGCGGCGGCGGTCTTTGAGAGCTCGCGCTCGCCGAGGCCGGGGAAGCACCCCACCCAGAAAGAGTTGTTCATTATCGCCTCCGTTCCCGGAAGCAGCGCGTAGTCGGCCTCGCCGAGCTCGTTGCCGCGCTTCATCGGCCCCCCTCCGATTCTGAGGGGCGCGCCGGATTCCGTTATCATCGGCTGGCGCAGAATGTTGCCGGCAAACAGCTGCCGCGTGCCGACGCCGTTTTCTTCGAGGTATTCGACGAGCTCGCGCTTCGAAAACGGCGCGCCGGCGCGGACGGATATCAGGAACCCGAACCACGACGGCTCGGTTTCGGCCTGCACTTTCGGAAGGGCTATGAATTCTTCGAGTCCCGCGAGCTTCTCCGCCAGGAATCGGGCGTTTTCGGTTCTCGCGGCTATGAAGGAGTCGAGCTTTTTGAGCTGCTCAAGGCCGACAGCCGCCTGCCAGTCGGTGATTTTCAGGTTGTAGCCGATGTGCGAGTAGGTGTATTTGTGGTCGTAGCCGTCGGGAAGGTTGCCGCGTTTCAGGCGAAATCTGCTCTTGCAGGTGTCGTCCCTCCCGGGCTTGCACCAACAGTCGCGCCCCCAGTCGCGGAATGAGAGCATGATTTTGCGCAGCAGCGGGTCGCTCGTGACGGCGGCGCCCCCCTCGCCCATCGTGATGTGGTGGGCGGGGTAGAAGCTGAACGTGCCGATGTGCCCGAAAGTCCCGGCGCACTTTCCGCGGAACTTCGCCCCGAGCGCGTCGCAGGAGTCCTCTATCAGCCACAGGTTGCGGCGGCGGCAGATTTCCGAAATTTTGTCGATGTCGAAGGGCGAGCCGAGCGTGTGGGCGACGAACACGGCTTTGGTTTTGGGCGAGAGGGCCTCCTCTATCTTGTCGGCGCGAATGTTGTACGTCTCGGGGTCGCAGTCTACGAACACGGGCACGAGCGAATTTTGGAATATCGGGTTTACCGTCGTCGGAAAGCCCGCGGCGACCGCGACGACCTCGTCGCCCGCTTTCAGGGCGCGCTCCCCGAGTTTGGGGGAGGTCAGGGCGGAGAGCGCGATGAGGTTTGCGCTCGAACCCGAATTTGCGGTGAGCGCGAATTTGGCGCCGAGCTTTTTGGCGAACGCCTCCTCGAACATGTCGTTGAACCTTCCGGCGGTGAGCCACATGTCGAGGGACGCGTCTATCATCGCGCAGAGCTCCTCTTCTCCGATCTTCTTGCCCGACGGGGGGATGTAGTTCCGCTTCGGGGCGTCGGCGCGCGCCGCCCTCAAATATTCGAGGGCGGCGAGCTTTGCCTTTTCCCTTAAATCTTCGTGCATTTCAAAAACTCCATTCTATGTTTTTTGCGCGCGCCTTTTTTTCGAACTCGTCGATTTGTTCGAGCGTGAAGCCGCGCATAGGCCCGCGCAGCGCGTAGAATCTCTTGTACCATTTTGCGGAGGCCGCAACAGCCTCCGCCGCATTCATTACGGGGCGGACGCCGAGCTCCCGCTCCGCCTTGGAAATGTCGAGCGAAAGCAGCTTTGCCTCGTGAGGGGCGCCGAGCTCCGCCTTATGTTCCGAAGTTCCGCCTCCCCACGCTTCGGCGAGTATTTCGACGATGTCGCCGACTTTTAAAACCGCCGACGAGTCCGGCCCGAAATTGAAGCCGCAGGAGAACCTGGCGGGGTCTTCGAGAAGCTTTTGCGCCAGCCTCATGTAGCCTGCAAGCGGCTCGAGGACGTGCTGCCACGGGCGGACGGAATCGGGGTTGCGCACGGGCGCGGGCCTGCCCTGCGACAGGGCGCGCACGCAGTCGGGGACGAGCCTGTCGCGCGCCCAGTCCCCGCCGCCTATGACATTTCCCGCGCGCGCCGAGGCGAGCGCAAACGGTTTGCCGCCCTCCAAAAAAGACCTCCGGTACGACGACGTGAGGATTTCGGAGCACGCCTTGGACGACGAATACATGTCGTATCCGCCCATCGGGTCGTCCTCGGCGCACGGGCGGCCCGTCTCGGGGTTTTCGTAGCACTTGTCCGTCGTGACGTTTACCAGGGCGGCGACGGAGCCGCATTTCCGCGCCGCCTCAAACACGTTGAGCGTCCCGAGGACGTTCGTCTCATAGGTGAGCTTCGGCTCGGAGTACGACAGGCGCACGAGCGGCTGGGCTGCGAGGTGGAATACGATTTCGGGGCGCGCTTTCCGGAAGAAGCTTTCAAGTTCATCTGAATCGCGGATGTCGGCGATTTTCTCGCATTCGAGGATTTCGCCGACGCCCGCCTCGCGGTACGCCGAAAGTTCCGTGTCGGGCAGGAGCGAATATCCGCAGACTTTCGCCCCGAGCTCATTCAGCCACAGGGAGAGCCACGAGCCCTTGAAGCCCGCGTGCCCCGTGACGAGAACCCTCTTCCCGCTGAAAACGCCTCCGAAAGCCATAGCCGGCTACTCCCAGATTTTCCACGGCGCTCGGCCGGAGGCCCAGAGCTCGTTGAGCTCCTTTTTGTCTTTGAGCATGTCCATCGGGCGCCAGAATCCGCCGTGCATGTAGGCGTTGAGCTGCCCTTCCTCGGACAGGCGGTTGAGCGGCCCGCGCTCCCAAATCGTGTCGGGCCTGTCGGGAATGTAGCCGAACACTTCGGGTTCGAGCGCAAAGAACCCGCCGTTTATCCACGAGCCGGAGTCTTCGGGCTTTTCGCGGAAATCGGATATTCCCCCGTCCTCGGAAATGCGCAGCGTTCCGAAGCGGGAGGTCGGGCGGACGGCGGTGAGGGTGGCGATTTTGCCCGATTTGCGGTGGCATTCGAGCAGGGCGGGAATGTCGATATCGGCTACCCCGTCGCCGTAGGTAAGCATGAAAGTCTCTTTGCCGACGTACTTTTTTATCTTCGCGATCCTGCCGCCCGTCAGGGTGTCGGAGCCCGTGTCGCACAGGGTGATTTTCCAGGGTTCGGCGCGGTTTTTGTGGATTTCCACGGTGTCGTCGGCGAGGTTTACGGTGATGTCCGACGAATTGGCGCGGTAATTCAGAAAATACTCCTTTATGTATTCGCCCTTGTAGCCGCACATAACCACGAATTCGTCGAATCCGTAGTGCGAATAAATCTTCATTATGTGCCAAAGTATCGGCTTGCCCCCGATTTCCACCATCGGTTTGGGGCGGACGGTAGTCTCCTCGCCGAGGCGCGAGCCCAGCCCTCCCGCAAGTATCGCAACTTTCATAGTACAGCCTTTTCGCATTCAAACCTTCGGCAGAAGGCGCGTTTATGTCATTTTTTGCGCCAATAAAAACCCCGCGCCCGGGATTTTGCAATTATAATTTCCCCTTTCGCCGAAATGAAAAGATTTTTCCATCCCGGACGGGGGGAGACATATATATTATATAAGTATTATAATTTGCGCGGCGGCGGGCGGATGCTATTTGGAGGCTATGCGCTCAGCCTGCTTTTCGTAGAGCCTGCGGTATGTCCGGCAGCGCTCCATCAGCTCTTCGTGCGAGCCGAAATCGACGATTCTGCCGTTTTCGAACACTATGATTTTCTGCACGTTCTTTATGGTGCTGAACCTGTGGGCGATGACGAGCATCGTGCGGCCTTTCATAAGGCTGTCGACGGCCTTTTGTATGAACGCCTCGCTGTTTACGTCGAGCGCGGACGTGGCTTCGTCGAGCACGAGCAGCGGGGGGTTTTTCAAAAACACGCGCGCGAGGGCGATCCTCTGCTTCTGCCCGCCGGAGAGCCTGTCGCCCCGCTCGCCCACCACCGTGTCGTAGCCGTTTTCGAGTTCCAGAATGAAGTCGTGGGCGTAGGCCATCTTCGCGGCGGCTTCGACTTCCTCTTTCGTCGCGCCCGGGCGCGCGACGAGGATGTTGTTGTATACGGTGTCGTTGAAGAGAACCGGATATTGCGGGACGCTGCCGAGGTTGTCCATGAAGTCGCGTTGGCGTATGTCGCGCAAGTCTATGCCGTCGAGTTTAATGGAGCCCTCTATCGGGTCGTAGAGGCGCATGGAGAGCTTGGCGAAGGTGCTCTTGCCCGCGCCGCTTTCGCCCACGAGCGCGCAACTCGTACCGGCGGGGATCGTTATGCTGACCCCGTCGAGGACGGTCTTGTCCTTGTAGGCGAATTTCACGTTGTCGAAAGTTATCTCGCCGCGCACGGGCGGGAGCTCGACGGGGTTTTCGGGCTCGGGGACGGTGGACACATAGTCGAGAATCGCGCAGATTCTGTCCACGAGCGGCATCACCTTTATGAAGTCCGTGGACATTCTGATGACGCGCTTTATGGGGTCTATCGTAAAGTAGAGGGCGATGCCTATCGCCGAGAACGTCGGGAAGTCTATCCCCGCGAAGTACGCGTAAACGAACGTCATGGAGACCATCGTGGCGGCGAGAAATTCCATGAACGGCTGCTGCATGAGCTCGTACTTTGCCATTTTGAGGGAAAACTGCTTGAACATTCCGTTAAGCCCCTCGAATTTCTTCTTTTGCGCTTCCTGCAAGTTGAAAACCCTGACCTCGTGCACGGCGTCGAGGTTTTCGCCGAAGAGCTGCGCCATTTCGCTCAGGCCCATCTGCGCCTTGCCCGCAAACCGCTTCATGTTTTTGCGTATCATCTGGACGGGCAGAATGCAGAACGGCACCGCCGCGAAAAATATGAAGAGCATCACAACCTGCCCCTTTGTGAAGCAGAGGTAGAGCAGGAATCCGAGGGCGCCGAGCACTTGCAGGGGCTGGCGGAATATTTCGGAGGAGAACGAAAGCAGCACCGTCTGGACGCTCGCGGTGTCGTTTGTCAGCCTCGTGAGCAGGTCGCCCGTGGTGAACTTGTCGAAAAACGCCACGGGGTAGCTTTGGATTCTGTCGAATATGTGCTGTTTGAGCCTCCGCAGGACTTCCAGCGACGAATACGTCATGAGGTAGCCGCTCAAATACCCGAATATCGCCCTGAGCGCAAACACCGTCGGCAGCAGCAGCGCGACCCCTATTATGTGCCACATCGGGCGGGGCGCGGCGCCCTGGTCCATGAATATCTGCCGCAAAACTTTGTCGAAAATGACGGGCATTCCGAAGCCGCTGCACGCCCCGAACAGGGCGCCGAATATAATCGCCGCAATCAGCTGGGGCAGGCACGGCTTTATGTAGACGTAGAATCTTAGCAGTTTCCTCATTTTTAACCCCGCCGATTTTCGCCGCCGCGGCCTCCGGCGTCAAGCCTTTTGGGGTCGGAGGCCGCGGGCGCGGCGGTTTGCGGAGCGCGGCGGGGACGTTTTTTTTGCGCCGCGCATTCCCTTTGACTTTTCGCGCGCGGCGAGATACGGTTTTGGGAAAATTCCGATTTTCCCATGAAATCGCTTTTCATAGTTTTGTCCGCGTTTCTGGCGGCGCGGGTTTTCCCCGCGGATTACGTCCAGACGCTCGAAGTCGAATATCCCGACGCTGCGTCGGCGCGCGCGGCGGCGGTCGAGCCCGCGAAGCTCCCGGGCGGGTCGGCGGCTGCCTTTTCCTCGAGGTGGGACGACACAACCTACGCCCACTCCAAAATGGCGGACGTCTTCAAAAACGCCGGCATGAAGGCGACGTTCATGCTGACGAAAGCCGACGAAAAATTTTGCAATACGTGCGCGCGCAAAATTCTCGGCTGCGGCTTTGCGGTGGGCTCGCACACGATAACCCACAGGCTGCTGCCGGAAATTCTGCCGAACGAGGCCTTCCGCGAAACCCTCGCGCAGCGCATTATGTTGGAGTCCGCCCTCGACGTTCCGGTGGTCGCGTTCGCCCTCCCGGGGTACGCCGCCGACCACCCGTTTTACGCCGACGCGCCGAGGCTCGTCGGGGAGTGCATCGCGCGCTCGGGCTACCAAGTCCAGGCAGCCTTGTGGAGCGACAACGACAAGAAGTACTCGCTGCCGAAGGGAACCCTGCTTTCCTCGCATCTGTTCAACATAAACGACCGCGACCCAAAAGAGGCGCTTTTTGAAAAAAAAGTTTCCGCCGCGCTCGCGGCGCAGGGGCGCGACGGAGTCCCGCACATGAGCCTCGGCGTGCACTCGTGGCAGTCCGGCGCGGGCATGGCGGAGCTTGAGAGGATTTTGAAAAAACACCGCCGCGCGGATTTCTGGTATTGCACGCAACACGAATACGCCGCCTACGCGCGCCAGCTGGATGTCCTTAAAATTTCGCCTGCGCGCGCATCGGGAAACAGGGCGCGTTTTGAGGTCTCGCGCGTTTCGGCGAGGCATATGGGAGACGACGTCGCCTTGGAGGTGAGGCTGTCCGGAACCCCCGTGCGCGTCCGGCTCGACGGGGTGGAGATTTTCCCGTCGGAAAGCGGCCTGTACCGCCTGCCGCACAGGGCTGACATGCTGTCGCCGCGCAGGATTGCGGCGGTTGAAAACTCCGGAAACTCTCCGGATTTTTCGGAAAGCCCCGAAAAATTTCCGGAGATTTCCGGCGGGCTGCACGCGGATATGGAAAAGGGGAAAATTTCCCTCGTCCTGAAAAATTCGGGTTCGGAGCCGCTCGAAAACTGCGGGGTTGTGTTCAGGCTTCCGCCGTATTTCAGCGAAGGCGCGAAGTCTTTCGACTTTCCGAAACTCGAGGCGGGAGGGGTTGAGAGAATAGAGTTCAATCTCCCCGCAAAGGGGAATTTCAAAGAAGCGGAGGCGGGCGATTTTTATTTTGCGGCGCAGTTCGACTTTTTGCGCGGCGGCTCTGCCGGCAGGATTTATTTCGCGTCGGTTTTGGCGGGCGGGGACGCCATGTTGCCGCGTCCGCGCGACGCCGCCGTATTCGCGGGGCCGGTGGATGGGCGGCTGGTTTCCGATTCCGCGATGGCGGAGATTTCCGCCCCGGGCGCGGCCCTGAAAAATTTCGGTGACTCCCCCGAACTGAAATGGCTTCCGTGCCGCAGGGACAAGGGCGCGCGCCCGTTTCAGGTCGCGCCGTTTTCCGGCGATCCGGAGTGGGCGAAGGCCGCCTCAAAAAACCGCTATTCCCCGAAATTTTCGCGGGTAGTCGCCTTAGATTTCAAGACGCGCAAAAAAAATTTCGACGTGTTCGCCGACTTCAAAAACGTGAAATCGCTTTGGCTTAACGGAAAAAAATTGGAAACCCCGAAATCCGGCTCAAGGCTCTCGGCCTCCGGCAACGCGGGCGCAAACAGAATCGCCGTCGAATACGCCCAGAGCTTTTGGACGACCATTTCGACGCCGCTCTCGGTCTCGGAGTCGGGCGACCCGTTCGATTCCGCGGAATTCTCGCGCCCCGCCGTCATGGGCGTCGCGCCGCGTTAAATTCTCGCCGCGTCGCGCGCCTTGAAGTGCATTATGCTCTTGCCCTCGAAGCGCGGGTCGCCGAAAAATTCTTCGAGGTCCAAGCGCGCGTCGGGCAGTATGTTTTTTTTGACGAGCTCGTCTTCAAGCTCCCCTCCCTTGAAGTATATCACGCCGTTTTCGAGCGACCCCCTTTTGCCGGCGGCGAGCTTTTTTTTCACGAATCCGAAGAACGCAGGCAGCGCGCAGACAGACCTGCCCGTGCAGTAGTCGAAAACCCCCTTTTGCTCCTCGATTCTGGCGTGGAAGCCGCGGGCGTTTTTGAGGGAGAGCCTTTCGCACATTTCGTTTACCATCGCGATTTTCTTGCCTACTCCGTCGAACATCGAGATTTCCGCCTGCGGGTAAAGGATCGCCATTACTATTCCCGGGAGCCCGCCGCCGCTTCCGACGTCCGCTATGCGCGCGCCCTCCGCCGGCGTGAAAAACGCGGAGATCGCCGCGCAGAACGCGACGTGGCGGTACTCGAGGTCGTCGGTGTCCCTGCGCGAGAGCAGGTTTACCTTCGCGTTGGCTTCGCGCAGCAGCCGCGCGAATTCGAAAAGAGCCCCGGCCTTTTGCGGGCCGAGGTTCGGGATTTTCTCAAAAGGGTTTTTGTCCGCCATTTTCAAATGGGCGCGCGGGGAGGGTCAGAAGACCTCCGATTCGGCGAAGAACCGCGCGATTTCCGCCGCCGCGCTCTCGGGGGAATCCGACGCGTGGGCGATGTTTTCGCGGGTGTTTTCGCCGAAGTCGCCGCGTATGGTGCCCTTCGGGGCCTCTTGGGAATTTGTGGGGCCGAGGAGCTCGCGCACCTTTTTTATGGCGTTCTCGCCCTCGAGCACGGCGATTACGACAGGACGCCTCTTCATAAACTCGACGAGCGGCGGATAGTAGGGCTTGCCGGCGATGTGCGCGTAGTGGACTTCGAGGACGGATTCGTCGAGGCGCGCCATTTTGCAGGCGGCGATGTCCAGGCCTGCCGCGAAAAACCTTCCGAGCACTTCCGGCATGAGGCGCTTTTCCATGCAGTCGGGTTTCAGAATTATGAGCGTTCTTTCTTTCATCGCCGCAAAATAGAACAAAACCCCATTGCGCTGTCCAACACAAAATTTCGGCGCGGCTACCCCGTCACTCTTTCGGAAGCAGCACGAGCGCCCCTTTTGCGGGAATGGAAATTTCCTCGCCGCCCGCCAGCGTTTTTTGCGTTATCGCGTCGCGGAATTCGCCTTTGAGGGGGAGTTTGAATTTTACGGCGTTTTTGGGGAATATCCCGCACAGGCGGCTGTCGGCGTAGACGGCGCACCCCGCGGGCGCGGGAGAGGCTATTCCCGCCGCGTCGAAAATCTTGCGGTATGAACCGCTGTCCAGGACGGGCAGCGACACGAAGTAGCTGTCCCGTCCGCCGCGCCTTATTTTTGCGAATGCGGCGGAGCCGTCGGAGTATTTCGCCAAAACTTCCGCGCCGTTCGACGGGTCTGCGGAAAACGTCGGATAAGGCTTTTCGAGCGGATTGGGCGAGGACGGGGCGGAGAAGTCCTTGGACAGCTTTTTGCCGGAGCCGTCCGCAAATTCCACGGTTTCAACTTTCCGCGTTTTGCGCTCGGCGAGCTTGAAACCCGTGATTTTTTCGGCGCGCGCGTGGTCGTATTTTTCGCCCCACACGGCGGGCGCGTAGTGCCATACGAGAGTTGCGTCCGGCCTTAGGCGCGGGGAAATCTCCGCCCACCTCTCGTCGGTTATCCGGACGCAGTTTATAAATACCGCCGCCTTGTAGCCGGACAGGTCGATTCTCCCGAGGTCGGCGAGGCGGTAGTGGTCCGCCGGCGCGCCCGCCATGCGTATGCGCGAAATCGTGTCGACAACGAGGTCGCGGTGCAGCTGCCAGCTCGGCTTTGAGTATAGGAAGCTCTCGTTGTCGGAAACTATCAGAACTTCCGCCGTTCGTTTTGGGGGTTTTGCGCGGATTTGTTTCGCGGCCGCCTCGATTTTTTCAATTTCGCGCATTATCTCGGGGGAGTCGAACCAGCCGCCGTGGAGATCCATCCACCAAAAGCCGGAGCGCGACTGCATGCATTTTGCGAACTCCCGCCACAGCATCGTGCGCGTGCCATCCATATTTTTGGCGTCGGGCCAGAGCGACAGGTGCGTGCGCACGTCGAGCTCGTCGATGAAAATCTTGTCGAGATTTACGGACATCGGCGGGGTTTGTTCCATGCCGGATTCCCCGGGCGCGACATTTCTGTACCCCTTGGGGGAGGCGAGGAAATCTACGTTGGGGCTTTTCAAGAGGGCGTCGAATTCGACGTGCCCGTTGTACGCCGCGCGCGGGACGAAGAGGTAGTATCCGTAGAACGCGCCGGCGGCCTTGCCGGACTCCTCCTTTACGATTTTTGAAAAGTAGTCTATCGCGCGCACGTTGGCTTCGCCGCAGAATTTTTCATAGTCGATGCATATTTTGTCCTCTTCGGAGGCGCGGAAGAACTCGGCGTGGGAGTTCCAGTGGAGCTCGCGCCTCATCGGGGTGGGCAGCTTCACGTTGCCGCGGGATATTTCCGGCTGTTTCCACGCCTTTGCGAGCGCTTCCCGCGAGCCGTATTCTTTGATTCCCCAGTCGTAGAACGCGCGGAGGTTGTTTATGCCGTAGTCGCCGAATCGGTAGTCGTTTTTCTCCCAGCCGCGCCAAAAGGAAGTCTCGCCGCACTGCCCGTAGGCGATGTGGTACGCGATGACGTTTTTCGCGTATTTGCCGCCCTCTATTCTGCGAATTAGGCGGCGCAGGGCTTCCCCCGCGTCGCGCAGCCACTTTTCGGAGGAAAAGCTTTGCAGGCCTATCAGCCCCCTGACGTTCGGGCGCGGGTCTTTGTTGCCGCGCATTTTTATGTCTGTCGAATACCCGTTTTCGCGCTCTATCCCGAACCAGTCGTGGGCGGGAGTGCAGGCGAGCTCCGCGATTTCCCCCTTTGAAAGCCCGCCCGGGTAGTAGACCGTCGTGTCCTCGGGGTTTTCGGCGCACCACGCGGGCGGCGGGTCGAGCTTTATCCGCGGAATGTAGAGCGCGCTTTCGCCCGCCGCCGCGAACAGGCCGGCGAGCGCCTTGTCCGTCGCGGAGTAGTCGTATTTGCCCGGCGCCATCCAGCCCGAAAACAGGATTGTGGAGTGGATTTTTACGCCCGCCTCCATGAAGTCGCGGTGGAATTTTTTCTCGGGGGAGTCGTCGGAGAGCATCATGCGCGTTTTGCCGTTTTCGTCCGCGACCGGAGGGTTGTATGCCCATCCGAGCCTGCTCCAAAAGACCGAGTTGTTCAGCAGCAGATCTTTTATCCGCGCGCCCGGGTTTGAATTTCCGGAGGCGTCCGGATTTTCCGCCCGCGCTTCGGGAAGCTGCTGGGCGCTCGCCGGAACCGCGAAAATCCAAACCGCCGCGGCGAGCGGGAGAATCTTTTTCAAATGTCCCATCATATTCCCTTACGATTAGCCGCATTTTTTTTGCGATGCAAGAATTATGGGCGGCGCGTTCGGTTAACGGTTTACATCGGGCGGCATAAGGCGAATAAATTTGTTGATTATTTTTCCGCCAATCGAAAATATTGTCTCCGATATGAAAAACAGGAACGCTTTCTCCGCTTTGGAAATTCTGCTCGTGGCCGTCATACTCGGCCTTCTGGCCGCGGTGTTCGTGCCTGCGACCGCGGTCATCGCGGAAAAGTCGCGCGCCGGAGTAGTGAAGGCCCACATTTCGCAGATAATCGAGGCCGGCAAAAAGTACAACGCCGACAAGGGCACGGAGTCTGTTGACTACGACACGCTCGTTTCGGAAAAATATTTAAAGCCCGTCCAGCCGGTCGCCGGAGAAAAGTACGGCGAAATTTCGATCGAGGCCGCCGGAGGGCGCGCCAAAACCGTGACGGCGAGGGGCACGGAAGTTTCCAAATCCTACTGAGCGGGCGCGCCTCGGGGCGTTTTCATTCCGGAAGGAGATAGCTTCCGGCGCCGCGCGGATTTATTTCGTAGAATTTTCCGCCGGCGCGGGGCGGAATTTTTTTGCGCCCGATTTGCGCCGAGTTCGCCGCGCCGCGATTGGCGTTGACTTTCCCTAAACGTTTTTTACTTTGGGAGGAATGAAGAGGCGTTCGTTTTTGAAGGCGGTTTCGGTGTCGGCAGCAGCCGCCTATGCCGCGGGGTGCGCGTCTGCGGAGAAGCGCGCGGGGTTGAAGAGGGTTCCGGTTGTATCCAAGCCCGACGGGGGCGGGGACCCGCGAATCCGCGGCCCGTTCCCGATTCTTTCCACGCCGTTTGAGGAGTCCGGCGCGGTCGATTTAAAGACGCTCGCGGACGAGGCGCGGTTTGTTGAAAAGTGCGGCTGCAAAGGCATGATATGGCCGCAGTCGGGCGACAGCTGCGATTTGCTCTCCGTGGACGAAAAGCTGGCGGGAATGGAGGCGATCGCCCGCGAGCTCGAAAATTCGGAGGCTGTCGTGGCGTTCGGCTGCCAGGGGCGCGGATTCGAGGACGCGCGCGCGTGCGCCGAATTTGTCGAGAAGCTCGCCTCAAAATACAAGATCCGCGCGGCGGTAATCTCGCGCCCGCCGGACGACGGAAAGACGGAGGCGGATCTCGAAAAATACTACATCGGGCTCGAAAAGACAGTATCGCGCCCGATAATCATCCAGACCGGCGGAGGCGTCATGTACGGGGGGCCCGCGCCGTCGGTCGATTTGCTCTTGAAGCTTGCGCGGCGCAATCCGAAAGTTTTCGGCTACATAAAAGAGGAGTCGGGCGACAGCAATTCGAGAATGGCGCGCGAGGTCGCTGAGAAGCCGGTTATCCACACGGTTTTCAGCGCGTGGGGTAGTTACCAGTGGCTGTACCAGAGCCGCAGGCTCGGCAGCGAGGGCGTCGTCACCGAGCGCCCCGCATACGCCGACCTGCTCGCGAAGATCTGGGAACTGATGGAGAACGGCGACCCGCGCGGGGAGCTCGACGCGGCGTTTGCGAAATACCTTTTAATGCTAAACATATCGCAGTTCGTTCCGGGCGATTTGCGCGGCGGGCACCTTTACGTCCTGCGCAAGAGGGGAGTTTTCAAAAACCTGATTTCGCGCGAATACGGGCGGAAAGACGGCAGGCCTGTCATTCCGGACGCGCCGATAGTCCGCGATTTGAAACTTTCCCGGGAGCAGGTCGACGAAATAGAGACGCGCTTTGCGAGCCTCGCGCCGTACTTGCGCGTTTGACTCGCGGGTCTGCGGCTGCGGTTTTTGCCCGCAAGCGCGGTCTGCGGAGGATTTTGGTTTTCCGCGCAAATTCCGAATTATCCGCGCGGCATCCTGCGCGCGGGCGCCGGCTTTTACAGATATTTTTCGGGGACTTCTATCCCGTATTTTTCGGCGAATTCGCGCAGGTCTTTAGGCAGCGGCGCGCGGAGGTTCAATTCGGGTGCGGCGGCGCCGAAGTCCATGGCCGCCGCGTGCAGAGCCTGGCGCTTTATCGGGAGGATTTCCGCCATTTCTGGCGTGAACCCCCTTTCGACAAAATCGAGGTACAGCGTTTCGTCGGGGCCGTAGATTTTGTCGCCGGCTACGCAGTGCCCGAGCCATTGGGCGTGCGCGCGTATCTGGTGCTTGCGGCCTGTCAGCAGCGCTACCTCGCACAGCGTAAACCTGCGCCCTCCGCGCCGCGAATGCGATAGAGGGCGGAATATTGTCACCGCGCTCTTTGCGGACGGTTTTTGCGCGGCGCAGCAGGTCTTAATCGAGACGAGTGACTTTTTGTCGTCGGCGAGCGGCTGCGAGATTGTCGCCGTCGCGCGGAGCTTTCCCTCCATGAACGCCAGATACGTCTTTTTCACCGCGCCGCTTATCGACACCGCCTTTTGCGCCTTTGAAGCCGCCGCGTAATTTTTCGCGATGACGACAACCCCGCTCGTCTCCCTATCGAGGCGGCTTACGGGGTGCAAAGTTTCCGCGCCGAGGTATTCGCGCGCCGCCCCCACGAGGCTCGAGAGCGGCCCGTTTTTGGAGGGATGGCAGACGAGCCACCCGGGCTTGTTGAGTGCGAGAAAATTTTCGTCCTCGTAAATTATCCACTTCGGGAACTCCGCCATGTCCACGAGCCCCGCCGTTTGCCCGAATTCTTCCGGTTTGTTTTCCATGTCTTTAAATTGCCGTTGGCGTTGGAGTTTTTTCCTATTGGTGTTTCTGACCGAAGCCCTCGGCGCGCGCTTTCCACTTGCCGTTTTTGGGGAAGAGCAGCGCGTCGGGATCGGGCTGGGGCGCGCCGTCCCAGCCGTTGGCGAGCATCGCCGCCGCCGCGAGCAGCCCGCCGTTTGCGGGCAGGTACGCGCACGGCGAGTTCACCGTTCCGGCATCGTCCCATGAATAGTGCGGCGTGGAAAAGAGCAGGTAGCCTATCGCGCGCTCGGGGTCGCCCGAGCGCAGGGCGGCCATCGCGAGCATCGGGAAGTCCCAACCCCACACCTTGTCAAAATTCCACGCTGCGTCGATTTTGTTGAGCGTGCGGCGTATCGCCGACGGGTCGGTTCCGTCGCCGCGCAGCATTCCGAAAGTCCCTATCAGCGCGGGGTGCTCGTAGTTCAGCTTCTCCCACCTGATGTCCGAGCTTCCCGAAAGGTAGACGAACGCGCCGTTCTCCCGGAAGCCGCTCCACATTTTTTCGTAGGCTTTTCGGCTTTCCCCAAAGCCCGGGACGGAGGCGGGATCGATTTTTTCGGGGGAAAATTCGCAGGAGAACTCGAGTTCGCCCGAGTTTGCGCGCAGCTCGAATTCGTGCGGGTTTCCGGTCGGCGAAAATTTCGCGCCATTTGAAAATTTTACCGCGGCGAAGTAGCGCGTCCCGTCGAGCTCGCGCGAGAGCAGGGCGAATCCTTCGCCCGACTTTTCGACGGAGGTAGAGCGCCTTTTGGGCGCGTTCCAATTGCCCGAGAGGTTGGCCGTTCCGCCGTCCGAGTACGGGAACTTGAAGATTACGCGCAGCGCGCCCGTTTCGAGGAGTCCGGACTCTATCCGCACGGATACCAGATCGCGGTCGGGGTGCGATACGGTCGACACCCTCGCGCCGCCATCCGGCGCGCGGAACGCGCTCTCGACTCTTCCCGCGTAAATGTCGACCGTCTGCCATTGCGGGGCTATCGAGCCCGCGTCGAGTCGCCCGCCGTCCGCGCCGAATATTGCGAACGATATTCTGCCGAGGTTCAGCCTGTGCGGGTTTGCGGCGAGCCATTCCGAGAGCTCCGGATTGCCGGGGTCGGGCAGGGAGCCGGCGGAATTTCCCTTGAATTTGGAGGGGGCGTCCGGAGGGGGCGTCGAGCGCCAGCCCCAGTCGGAGAGCGTGTTTTGCGGCGCGAGCGTTTGCAGTCCCGTCCTGTCGAATGAGAAAGCGAATTTCCCGTTGCCTGCCTGCGTGGGGGAATCGCTGGGGCGCGCGGCGTTTCCGGCGTGCTTGACGAAGTGGCGGCCGACGGCGGCCCTCCTGTCGATTTTCTCTCCGGCGAATGCGCAGGCGAAGGCGGCGGTCAAAAGGCGTATTTTCATTGGCGGATTTTATGCGCCCTTTCGCTCTTTCGGCAAACATTATCTGCCGCCGTAGGCGCGGGGAGATTTATTTGTTGGCGGCGCGTCACAGCCCGCCGCGTTTTTCCCCGAGACGATGGCGACCATTCCGAACGCCATCGCGCGCGTGCGGATTCCCGCAAATCCGGCGGCGGCGAACATATTTTCGACCTCGGCTCGCCTCGGGTATTCCATCGTGGTTTTTGCGAGGTATTCGTAGTCTTCCCGCCTTCCGCCGAACGCTTTCGCAATAAGCGGCACGGCCGAGCGCATGAAAAATTTTTGCGCGGTTTCAAACAGCGGGCCCTCCGCGCGCGCGACCTCCAAAACGCACAGGGGGGCGCCGGTTTTGAGAACCCGCGCGATCTCGCGCAGGCACGCGGGGCGGTCGGCGAAATTTCTGAATCCGAAGGAAATCGTCGCGGCGTCGAAAGAGCTTTCTGAGAACGGGAGGCTGCGGCAGTCCGCCTCGGCGAACTCCGCCGCGCTTCCGCACTTTTCTTGCGCGAGGGCGAGCATCTCGGGGCAGAAGTCGACTCCTACGACGCGGCAGTCCGGATCCTCCCTCAAAAGGCGCGCGCAGACGTCTCCGCTGCCGCAGGCGATGTCGAGGTATTTTTTTTCGCCCCCGCCGCCGTTTTCGCGCGCGAGCGCCGTTGCGGTTTTCGCGAGCCTGCCGCGCCACAGCACGTCGAGCCCGCCGCACATTGCGCGGTTGATTGCGTCGTAGCGCGCGGAGACCCTCGCGAAGAGCCTTTTCACGTCCTCCGGATCGCGCCGTATGGGGTCGGCTTCCATTCTATTTTTTAAAGGAGTTCACCACGAGGTCCGAGAGGTATTTGTCGGGGTTTTCGACCGCTTCCTTCGGTATTGGAAAGTCTTTCGCGCCCGTGTTGCGCGAGACTATCGCGAGCCCGTGGGCGTAGTCGCGGAAGAGCTCGGCGCAGACCGCCCGGGCGGGCTTGTCGCGCGCCACGCACATGGATATGATTTTCTCCCGCGCTCCGGCGTCGAAGTCGAGTTTGAAGCCGTTTTCGGCGCGGAATTTTTCGGCGAATTCGTCGAGGGAGCCTGAGAGCTCCCCGCGCAGGAGGCTGGCGTTGGCGGTCAAGAGCCTTTCGAGCCCCGCTTTCGGGTCTTCGACCGTCGGGGAGTCGAGCTCGAAGCGCCTGATGCCCGACGACGGGAGGTCGAATTTGAAGTCGCGCAGAGTGCGCTCCAGAACCGTCATCAGCCCGCGCGCGCCGGTCTTTTCCTCGTAGGCGAGCCTGGCGACGGCTTCAACCGCCTCTTTGGTGACGGAAAAGTCTATCCCGTACCCGCGGAAGTCGGATTCGTACTGGCGCAGTATCGAGCCCTCCGACGACACGAGTATGTCGGCGAGGTCGTCGGCTTTAAGCGGCTCGCACGCAACCCTCACGGGAAGGCGGCCGATAAATTCCGCCTCAAACCCGTATTTGATGAAGTCGGAAGTCTTTGCGAACCGCAGGAAGTCCGACGGGTCGTCGCCGCCGCCGGCTTCCGCCGCGGAGTCGGCGAATCCGATCACCCCGCGGTTCATGCGCTTGGCGATGTCCTCTCCGAGCGTGTCGAACGCGCCGCTTACTATAAACAAAATGTGGCGCGTGTTGATGGTGCGCTTGGGCTTTTTCCCGGATCTCGCGCTCATCGCCATCTGCATCTGCCCCATCATGTCCTGCGGGCTCACGACGTTGACGTTGGACTCCTCCATGAGCTTGAGAAGGTTTATCTGAACCCCCCTTCCTGAGACGTCCCTGCCGCCCGCGCGGCCCTCGCGGCTCGCGATTTTGTCGATTTCGTCTATGTACACTATGCCGTACTGGGCGACGTCGACATCGCCGTCGGCGGCCTTTACGAGATCGCGCACGAGGTCTTCGACGTCGCTGCCCACGTATCCGGTTTCGGAAAATTTAGTGGCGTCGGCCTTGACGAAGGGAACCCCTATGAGCTTGGCGATTGTGCGCATTAGGTAGGTCTTGCCCACGCCCGTGGGGCCCAATATCAAAATGTTCTGCTTGGCGTATTCGCGCTCGGCGAGGGCGGGATTTTCCATGCAGCGGCGGATGTGGTTGTAGTGGTCGCAGATTGCGACAGAAAGGACTTTTTTCGCCTCGTCCTGCTTTATTACAAATTTGTCGAGATAATCGCGTATCTCGCGCGGCTTCATCGAAAATTTGGAAATTTTCTCGAGAATTTCCTCCGACGAGCCCTTTTGCTGCCGGCTGTCGCCGCCGTCCTGGGCGGCCGCGCCGAACGGCGGGACAAATTCGAATCTGACATTCCTGTCCTTGCCGAGAATCCCCTCGAGCTGCTTTTTCAGCTCTTCGAGAGGGTTGCCTTCCGGCTCGTTTTTCGGCTTATCTTCCGGAGGATTTTCTGTATTCATTTGCGGGATTCCCATTGAATAGATGGTCGGATTTTTGCAATCGGTATTTAAATAATTTCAAAAAAATACGGAAATTAGGTTGACTTTCAATATCGAAACATAACCTTTTCTTTTCAATCGGAACGCCTACGGCGCGCTCCGGTGCCGCTTTTTTATTTGGAGGTTCGGTCTTATAAATCTTCCGAACCGCAAGAAAAAACGTATAAGGTAAAAAAATGCAAAATCTTACGAAAAGGGAAATCGTTCAGGAAATTTACAGGGAAAAAGAGGAATGCCGCCGCGGCGACATACTTCAAAACGACGTAAAAGACATCGTCCAGCGCACCCTTGACATTCTCTGCGCGTCCCTCTCCAAGGGCAGGAACGTCGAACTTAGAAACTTCGGCGTGTTTGAAGTCCAGATCCGCAAGCCGCGCGTGGGCCGCAATCCCACCAAGCCCGCCGACGACGTGGTTATCCCCAAGAGGGCGATCGTCAAGTTCAAGGCAGGCAAGGAGCTCAAAGCGCATTTGAAGAAGCTCGACCTTTCCATAGTTGAAAAGAGCAAGGCCGCCCGCGCCAGAAAGTAGCGGATGTTCAAGACTCTCCCAGGGTTTAGGGAATTCTATCCCGAGGAGTGCGCCAAGAGAAATTTTGTGTTTTCCAAGTGGCGCGCGGCTGCCGAATCTTTCGGCTTTCGGGAATTCGACCCGCCCGTTCTCGAGTCTCTCGAACTTTTTACCGAAAAGAGCGGCGAGGAGATAAAATCGCAGCTCTTTGAGTTTACGGACAAGGGGGGGCGCGGGGTGTCACTGCGCCCCGAGATGACCCCGTCGCTCGCGCGAATGGTCGGCGCGAAGGCCGCCGGCATACGCAGGCCCGTCAAGTGGTTCGCCATAGGCGAGAACTACCGCTACGAGCGCCAGCAAAAGGGGCGGTTGCGCGCGTTCTACCAATACAACGCCGACATCCTCGGAGACGGCTCGACGGGCGCGGACGCCGAAATAATCGCGCTTTTGATAGAGTCGCTGCGCGCGTTCGGGCTGACCGAAAGGGAGTTCAAGCTGCGCCTCGGCGACAGAACCCTCTGGGCGCTCTTCTTGCAGAGCATGGGAGTGGAGGGGGAGTTTATGATTCCCGTCCTCTCGGCGATGGACAAAATTGAAAAAATCTCCCCGGAAGCTTTGGAGGAGACGGTTGCCAACGCCTTAAAAGGCTCCGGCGCCGAAGCCGCCCGCATAGTGCCCGCCGCGCGCGAAATCATAAAGGCGCGCTCGCTCGAAGAAATCCGCGCGTCGTTTGCCGACGCGCCGGAGCTTGCGGAGAAGATAGACTCCCGAATGGGCGAATGGCGCAGGCTTCTCGACTTGCTTTCGGCCCTCGGAGTTCGCGAATACGTCAGCCCCGACCTCGGCATAGTCAGAGGGCTCGCGTACTACACCGGATTTGTGTTCGAGGCTTTCCAGACGGTCGGAACCGGCCGCGCGCTCGCCGGCGGCGGAAGGTACGACAATCTCGTCGGCAAGCTCGGCTACCAAGACATGCCCGCCGTCGGATTCGGAATGGGCGACGTCACCGTTTCCGACCTCCTCGAACTCGTGGGCAAGGGCGGCAGCCTCGATGTCCGCCCCGACGCCTATGTGGCGATAGGCTCTCCCGAGTGCCGCGCGAAGGCGCTTGAAACCGTGGCGTCGCTAAGGCGCGCGGGGCTTAGGGTAGACTATCCGCTGAGGGACATGCCGTTCGGCAAGCAGTTCAAACAGGCGGATTCGGCGGGCGCGAGGTTCGCGGTGGCAATAGGCCCCGACGAAATTTCCAAAAACCGCGCAAAGGTTAAAAATCTCTCGACCGGCGCGGAGTCGGAAGCGGATTTCGCGGCTCTTGCGGATATTCTGCGGGCTTAGGCGCGCGCGGGAAAACCCTTGCCGCGGCGGGATTCCGCAGGGGGGCGGAGCCGCCGAGTTTTCGTATTTGCGCCGTCTGCGCGCCGGAGCGTTTTTTTCTAAAATTTCCGCCCGAAATTGCCTTTCGCCGCGGGAACGGTTCGCCGCGGAGCGTTCCCGAGCAAATTGCCGCGCGCCAAATTGTGCGGCGAAATCTCCCGCGCTTTTGGGGTGCCGCGCGCAGAAATTTTGATTGCGCCGCTACGCCGCGCACAAAAATACGCACATTATCGAAAAAAGCAGCCACGTTGCGGGCGGAATCTCCCGCGCGCGCCCCGTGGCGCACATCAGCAGGACGTACGCGACCATTCCGAAGGCGAACCCCTCCGAAATCTTGAAGCATAGAGCCACCATCATTATGCAGAAAAACACGGGTATCAGCTCCGCTGGGTCCGAAAATTTTATCTGCGATATGCTTCCGAACATCAAAATCCCGATTACTATAAGGGCGGGGGCAGTCGCCGCCGCGGGAACCGCGTTTATCAGCGGCGAAAGAAAGAGGGCGGCGATGAAAAACGCGCCCGTAAAGAGGGGAGTGAGCCCCGTGCGCCCGCCGGATTCTATGCCCGCGGACGATTCCACGAAAGCGCCCGTCGTGGAAGTCCCGAGCAGCGCGCCTATGACGGTCGCAGAGGCGTCGGCGGTTAGCGCCCTTCCCATTTTGGGGAAAGTCCCGTCGGGGCGCATTATCCCGCAGCGGCTCGCCATCGCGACCACCGTGGCGATGGTGTCGAGCAGGTCGAGCATAAGCAGCACGAATATTACGCGGGCGGCCTTGTGAAAGTCCCTGAACGGATAGGCGAAATCCAGCTGCATGAAGGTTTCGGAGATCCCGTGCGGAATCGAAAATATTGCATCCGGAATTTTCGCCATGCGCGCTCCGGAGGAGTCGTCTATAAAAAACGCGGCGGCCGTCATAGCCGCTATGGAGATTATTATCGCGGAGCGCACCTTCCGCGCTGCGAGAACCGCTATCAGCGCGACGCCCGCGAGCGCAAACAGGCATTCGGGCGAGCCGAGCTGTCCGCCCGTCACGAGGGTGGCGGGATTTGAGACCACGAGCTTGGCGGATTGCAGCCCGAAAAACGCTATGAACATCCCGATGCCGCATTGGAGGGCGGCCTGCATCGGGCGAGGAACTCCGGCGATGAGCTTTTCGCGGATTCCCGTCACCGAGATTATGAAAAAGAATATGCCGTTGTAAAATGTGAGCGCGAGCGCCTCGCGCCAGTCGAGCCCCATGCCCACGCACACGATTATCGCGAAATACGTGTTAGTTCCCATCGTCGGCGCGAGCGCCACCGGCAGGTTCGCCATGAACGCCATCAGAGCGCACCCTATTGCGGCGGCGACCGCCGTGACCGTTACGAGCGCCGCCTTGTCCATTCCCGCCTGCGCCAGAATCGCCGGGTTTACCGCGAGTATGTACGACATCGCAAAAAACGTCGCAAGCCCCGCGAGCGCTTCGCGCCCCACGCTCGAGTTTCTCTCGCGGATTTTGAAGAATTTGTCGAGAAGTTCCATGTTTTCCCCTTTTGTCACTGCCTGTCGAGCGAGCGGTAGTTTATCGCTTCCAACAAATGGTGGGTCTGTATTTTTTCGGACGCGTCGAGGTCGGCTATCGTGCGGGAGACTTTCAGTATTCTGTCCCACGCGCGCGCCGACAGCCCGAGCTCTTCCATCGCGGCCGTGAGCATCGCCGTCTGCCGGCCGTCGAGCGCGCAGAATTTCGCGATTTGCGCGCCGGTCATCGAGGCGTTGACTTTCGCCGCCCGCTTTAACCCCGCAAACCTGCGCTTCTGGATTTCCCTTGCGGCCTCCACCCGCGCGCGGATTTCGGCGGACGTCTCGCTCTTTGCGGCCTTTGCGAGGTCGCTTATGGGCAGCGCAGAGGCCTCGACGTGTATGTCTATCCTGTCGAGCATGGGGCCCGACACCCGCGCCCTGTACGCCTGCACTTGCGCGGGCGTGCAGGAGCACCTCCTGCGCGGGTCGCCGAGGTATCCGCACTTGCATGGGTTCATCGCGGCCACCAACATGAATTTGCACGGGTAGGTTATCTTGCCCGCCGCGCGCGAGATCGTGATCTTCCCGTCCTCCATAGGCTGGCGGAGGTTGTCGAGTATAGCCCCGAATTCGGGGAGCTCGTCCAGAAACAGCACGCCGTTGTGCGCCAGCGACACTTCCCCGGGCTTGGGGTTCGGCCCGCCGCCCGCAAGCCCCACGCGGCTTATCGTGTGGTGCGGGGCCCTGAACGGCCTCCTGAAAAACTTGTTTTCCGAAAACTGCGTCAGCCCTGCGGCGGAGTATATGCCGAGGATTTCGAGAAATTCGTCGAGGGTCGGCAGGGGCATTATCGACGGAATGCGCTTTGCTATCATGCTCTTCCCCGATCCCGGAGGGCCAACCATCAGCAGGTTGTGTCCGCCCGCCACCGCGACTTCTACCGCCCTGCGGACTTGGCGCTGCCCCTTTACGTCGGCGAAGTCCGGCATTCCCTCCGACTGCTGGGGCAGGTTGAACGGCGATTCGGAGGCTTTCAGCGGCTCGAGCTCTATCTTGCCGCGCAGAAAATCTGCGAGTTCCCGCAGGTTGCGCGGGGCGTAGGCGTCAACCCCGTCCACGAGGGCGGCCTCCGCCGCTGACTCCGGCGGGAGTATCACGCCTTTCCTGCCGCTCCTGCGCGCGAGCAGCGCGAGCGACACCCCTCCGCTGATTTGCCGCAGCGCGCCGGAGAGGCTCAATTCGCCCGCTATTATGTAATCCGAAAATTTCGACTCGTCGAGCTCCCCCGTCGACGCGAGGATTCCGAGCGATATGGGCAGGTCGTAAATCGGCCCCTCCTTGCGTATGTCGCCCGGGGCGAGGTTTACCGTCATCTTGGTAAGCGGCATCGCAAACCCGCTGTTTGCCAGCGCCGACGACACGCGGTTTACGGACTCCTTCACCGCCGCGTCCGGAAGGCCCACGACGAAAGTCTTGGGCTCTCCGCGCTCGCCGGAGTTCACCTCTATTTCGACGGGCAGCGCCTCAACGCCCACGAGCGCGCCCGAATTGACTCTTGCTAACATCTTGCCGGAATTTTTTACGCTGAAAAAATGTTTTGCAAAAATTATAATCTTTTGCGGGGCGTCCGCGCAAGCCCAAAGGCGGAGAGGTTAATTTCTTGATTTCGGCGCGTGCGCGGGCCAATATGCGCGCATGGAAATTTCCGAAGCGGACATGCGGCTGCGCGCCGCGGCGCGCGCGGCGTTCGACGCCTTTTGCGGCTCGGGGAAATCTCTCTGCGCCGCGGAGTCGTGCACAGGGGGGCTCGTGGCGTCGTCGCTGGTGTCGATTGCGGGCGCGAGCGGGTTTTTTAGGGGATCGGCCGTGTGCTATTGCGACTCGGCGAAAATCTCGGCGCTCGGCGTCAGCCCCCTTACCATATCGGAGCATTTCGCCGAGAGCCGCCAGTGCGCCGAGGAGATGGCGCGCGGGGCTCTCGCGCTCTACGGAGCCGACGCGTCTGTCGCCGTCACCGGTTTTCTCGACGGCAATGTCGGCGGGAAGCCGGCGGAGCTTGCGGGGGCGGTTTTTCTGTGTTCCGCCGTCCGCTCGGAGAGAGGTGTTGAGACTTTCTGCGCGCGCCTCTCTCTCGACCCCTCCGCCGACAGAAATTTCAACAGGGCGACCGCCGCGGCGTGCGCGCTCGAGTCTCTGAAACACTCAGCCTGCGCATCTTTGCTCCGACGCCCATGATAACCGCATTTTTGAGAAACTTTTGCGCGTCGCTTGCGGCGCTCGCCGTTTTTTTCGTCGCGCTCCCGCTTGCGCTTATGTTCGCGGCGGCGGCGTTCGTCGCGTCGCTCGGCGACAGCGGCAGGCCCTCCGGAGGAGTTCTCGTGCTCGACCTCTCGGAGGGCGTCGCCGAAACTTCGCCCGCCAAGCCGTCAGTGAATATCCGCGGCGGCTTCTTCAAAAGGCCTCCCGAGAGTTCGTTCGACATCTGTTCCAAAATCCGCGCAGCCGCCTCCGACCCGTCGATAGAGGCGATGCTCGTGCGCGGCTCTTTCGCGGATTCGGATTCCGGAGGGTCGCTCGCGCAGGCTTCGGAGATGCGCGCCGCCCTCGGCGTTTTTTCAAAGTCGGGCAAGCCCGTGTACGCGTATCTCGAAAACCCGACTTTCGCCGACTACTACCTCGCGAGCGCCGCGGATTCAGTTTTCATGAACCCTTTCGGGACTATGGAGTTCAAGGGGCTCTCGGCGCGCTCCCCGTTTTTCGGGGCGGCTCTCAGAAAGTACGGAATCGGGGTCGCGCTCGTGAAGTCAGGCGAATTCAAGAGCGCGGGCGAAATTTTTACGGAGGAGAAAATGTCCGCCTCCCAAAAGTCGCACCTTGCAGGCGTGCTCGAATCCGTGTGGGGCGGGTGCGCGCGGCAGATTGCCCAATCGCGGAATCTTCCCGAGGCGCGCCTCGAAAAAATCGCGCGCGAATACGCGGTTTTCCCCGCTTCCGACGCCGAAAAGCTGGGGCTTGTGGACGGGCTTTTGTACGGGGGCGGGCTGGAGGATTTTCTCTCACAAAGGCACGGCAAAACGGGCGGGTCTTTCCGCCGCGCCGCGATGCGCGGATATTCACCGAAGGCGAAATCCGGCGCGGACAAAATAGCGATCGTGTCCATAGAGGGCGCGATAAGCGAAACCTCTTCGCGCGGGCGCGCCGGAGCCGAGAAAATTTCTCGGATTTTGCGCGCGCTGGGCGACGACGCTTCCGTAAAGGCCGTGGTTCTTCGCATAGACAGCCCCGGCGGAAGCGCGTTTGCGAGCGAGTCAATCCGCCGCGAAGTCGAGGAGCTCTCCAAAAAGGCGAAAGTCGTATCGTCTCTCGGGGCGACCGCCGCGAGCGGAGCGTATTGGATTGCCACAGCCTCCGAAAAAATCTTCGCCGACCCGGCGACCGTCACCGGCTCGATAGGGGTGTTTTCCGTCGCGTTTTCGGTTGAGAAAATCGCCGCCGACCACGGCGTGTTCTTCGACGGGGCAAAGACCGCCCCGTTCGCCGATTTCATGTCCGCGACGCGCGGCGCCGACCGTGCGGATTTGGAAAAGCTCAAAAGCCTATGCGACGGAATCTACGAAAGGTTTGTTGAGCTCGTTTCAAAATCCCGCGGCATGGCGTTTGAAGAGGCGCGCAAAATCGCCGACGGAAAAATCTACGACGGCGCGCGAGCCGTGGAGCTCGGGCTTTGCGACGCGCTCGGCGGCGTAGAGGCCGCCATTGCCGAGGCCGCGCGCCTCGCCGGATGCGAAAGCTATTCCGTAATCCGCGCTCCGCTGCGCGACCCCATCGGCGAGTTCTTCTCCGAAGGCGCAGATCGCTCGGCTTCCTCAAAGCTCTCCGCCGAATTCAATGCCATCTTCGGCCGCGCGTCCGCTTTCGCCGAAGAGCTTGTCGAAAATTTCAATAGGCGCAACTCCCAAAAAATCTACCTCCTTGATTTGGCGAATGCTTTTGGCGAATAGCTCCGTTTTGGGGAAAGCCGCCACTGGTCACGTACTAATTGTACGCTCCCACCGGCGGCTTTCCCCAAATACTCGCTCTTCATCCAAAATCATTACGCCAAATCGGGAACCTTTGGTTTTTTAAAACGAACTCCGAAATAGTGGGGATAGCCCTATTGCGAAGCAATGGGCGTAAGGGGTTTACCCCTTCAATGGCTGGCGGCCCGTGCCGCCCTCGCTCTTCATCCAAAATGGATTCGCTCGCTTGGTTGCGCTGCGCGCAATCTGCGGGCGCGGTGCGCGCCGGCGGAAGGGTGGGGCAAGCTCCCCTTGCGGCGATTGGCAAAGCCAATGTGCCTACTCCCAATGTCTTCGGGTTGAAAAGGGAGAAGGAAATGGCGCAGTCGAAAGATATTGAAATAACTTATTTAAAAGGATTGACTTATTGGCGGAGAATGCATATCCCCATTTTTCATGAAAAATTTAACGCTTTTCCCCCTTTTTGGGCTTCTCATTTCCATCGCTTCCGGCGCGGCCGCGCAGGAAACGGAATATTCAAATTTGTATTACAACAACGATCTCGCCGCCCGTCCCGGCAAATGGGAACACGGCTATTTGGGGGAGGCAAAGAACTGGAATGTCGGCTCCATAGACGGGCCGGTTTCGGAGTCCAATCCAACCCAATACGACAATTTGTGGGTGTCGGCGACCATAACTTCGCAGACGGGATTTGTCACGGGTTGGGTGGGCAATATGAATTTCCACGATTTCAACATGGATCTTTCGCTCGGTTCGGCGGCCGCGGATTTGTTCTGCACAGTCGAAAACCAGTCCGTCACGGCGTGGGGCGACATGAATTTCACGATAACTCCGGCCGATGCGGCGGGCGCAAGGCAGACCAATATTTTAATGGAGGACGATTCCTCTATTTCCGTAAGAGGCGATTTCAATTTGAACATAACGGGAAGCGCTTCTTTGAAAATTTGTTCGTCTTTGGACTACGGCCCGGATCCGTGGCCGGTTGTGGGGATATCGCAAAATTCCTCGTTTGTAGTAGACGGCGGCTTCAACATCGTCCAGAATTTGCGCAACGGCGTTTACGAGCCGCTCGATTTGCGGATAAACACGGCTTTCTTTATGGTAAACGGCGTTATGGACGTGACGCAGAAGGCGGCGGGCTCGATAAATTTGGATTTGAAAGCCCAATTTTCAAGCAACATGCAGGTCGAGGGCGACGAATCTTACGATTCCAACATCTCTTTTGGAGGGCTAAGGGGAGACGCGAATATTCTCCTTTCGGATGCCTATTCCGGAGCCGCCGGGCGCAGCGTCTATATAAATTTCACCAATTCTTCCGCCGAGGAGTGGTCGGGAAATTTCACGAACGAAACGGGCCTTAAAACCCATATCGAAATGTTTGCAAGTTCGGGTTCCGGCGAACAGACGATGCGGTTTCAAACGGGCGGCGTCGATTCGGTGGCGGTCGTCAACGGCGCGCTGAATCTGTATTCGACCGAAAGCATGGGAAATCTGTCTTTAAGCGGGGCGAACGCCAGGCTCGGGATAGCGGGACAGAATCCTACGGGCGATTTTTCAACGCTCAGATTTTCCTCCGTCGAATGGTCGGCGGGCACGATAGAAATGGACATTATAGCCGTCGGAATGCACGACGCCATCGTCGTCGACGGCGCGTTCGACAAAACCTCTTCCGCTTCGGGGCTTTTCATAGAGCTTAATGTGGACGCCTACGATTTGGGCGTGTGGCTCGACGAGGAGGGGGTTGACTACATTGATTTTGAGTTGATAACTTTCGGCTCCACGAATATGAAAGACGGCGACATTTCGGTCGTCGCGCGCGACGGCGTGATATGCGAGCTTTTCGGATTCGATGCCGGAACGCTGACGGCGAGGCTTTCGCTCCAGCCCGTTCCCGAGCCGGCGGCGTTTGCGGCGGCGCTCGGCGCGCTCGCTCTGGCGTTTGCCGCGCGCGGAAGGAGATAACGGCGCGCGTTCGCCTCGGCATTTGCGGCGGGGCAAGCCGGACGGCGGGTGAAAATCGGCGCCGCCCGCGAAAATCGGAGATTTTCGCGTTTGGAGGAATCCGGCCCGCATCTCAAATGGAAGATAAAATTTTCCGTTCCGCAGAGGAAGGCCTCTGCGGAATTTTTCGCTCGGGAGGAAGAGGCGGAGAAAAATGATCTTATGGAATTGTCATATATGAAAAATATTTGACTTTCACGTTATTTTCATTAGCGTAGCTTATATGAAATTCATCGGGTTGATTTCCGCCGTCGCACTATCCGCATCCGCGTTCGCGCAGACTTACGACGACATTTTCGACGGTTCAGTGGACAATAGCTGGAATGCCGTCGGCAACTGGTCCGCCGGCCTTCCCTCGGAATCGGATTCCGTCTATATAAATTATTCCGCCGAAAATTCGGGGCGGGTGCTTCTCGAAAACGACGTCACCGTAGGGGCTTTGACTTTCAACCACAGGCCGGCGAGTTGGGGGAGTTCCGGATTTTCGGGCAACTTCACCCTGAACGCTTCGTCGCTCGACATAATAGGCAATTCAGGGTCTTTTAGTTTCGGCGGAACGTTAAACGTATCAGGCAACATTTCGACGATTGCGATTATAAACGCGCGCTATATTCGCGCCGGCTCCATTTCTTTCGACGGGAGCGGGAATGTGGGAGTGGAGTATTCCGGCACGGGAACCGCAGACAACCAAAATCTCGTCGTCAGCGGAGTCGTATCTTTCAACCGCGGCGGTCAGATTGTTCTGACTGGCTCTTCGGGAGATTATTATACGACTTTCGGCGGCATAACGGGCAATGTCGGCAATTTGCAGGTGAAGAACAACGCCACCGCAGCCAACGCCTATCTGACGCTGAATGTCGCGGCGGGAAATTCCTATTCCTTCGGCGGCGAAGTTTCCAACAAGCACGATTATTGGGGCAGCGCCGCCGTGGAAAATAAAACCATCAACATATTCAAAACCGGCGCGGGGGCGCAGTATTTCACCAACTCCAACCGCGTGGAAATAACTTCCGCCACGGTCTCCGAAGGCGTCTTGGGAATGCGCGGAACCGTCGACGGCAAGCTTGCCCTCGACGGCGGCTTCTTCGCGGTCGGTTCCGGCGGAGTGTCGGCGGGTTCCGTGGAATGGACCTCGGGGGGATTCATATTCGATTCCGCCGCAATAGCCGGCGGCGACAAGATAACCGTGGGCGGCGCTTTTGAAAAATCGGGCGGCGAAAAAATCCTAATAGACTTCTCCGGTCTCGACGCCCTTGCCGAGGGCCTCATCGGTACGTCGAGCGAGCTCATTTCGGCCGGCGTCGTAGACGAAGCGGCGTTTGACAAGTCCGACGCGAATTCGGATTTCTCGGCGGTCAATCTGAAAAACGCCCTCGTCGATTTCTCGTGGGACGGCAACACCCTCGTCGCCGCTTTCTCGCAAGTCCCGGAACCCGCGTTTGTCGCGGCAATCCTCGGAGTTCTCGCATTGGGATTTGCCCTGCGCAGGAAGAGGTAGGCCCTCGGGGATTCCGGTAAATTCTCCGCGGGGCGCAATGCGCCGTTTGCGGAAAGTATGCGGAATGTCCCTTATCTTCTTGCGGCGCGTCCGGGCGGATGGCGGCTGAATTTCGGAAGTGATTCTGAATGGCAATCGCCGTTTGCAAAGGGGGAAATCCGTGAAAGTTCCGCCTGGCTCCTGTCCGCGATTGCCGCGCAATCGCGCCCTGCCGGATTTATCGGTGCGCATTGCCGGCACGCGCAATCGGGCTATCCTGCCTTTTCAAATTGCATTTTTTTGCGCGGGGTGGGATTGTCGGCCCGTTAATGTTGAAATTACGCCGGTACGCCGCGCTCCGCGATGCCCGTTGGACGCCGGCATTGCAAAAGGGAGAAAGGCAGCCGCCGTCGCCGAGGCGCGTTCCGCCGCGCAAATGAGTTCAATAATTAAGCCTCCGGCAACTTGTGCGCGAAAGGCGCGCGTTCGCCGGAGGCTTAAAACGCCGGAATCGAATGCGCCCGTTTTGCGCATCCGGCGCCGAAGTCATTCAATTATTCTTCGTCTTCAAAATCTTCCTCTTCGGAAGACTGGATATCGGAGCGCAGTATGTTCGCAGATCCTCCGCGGATGGCCTGCCCTATATTGTATGTCCTCTGGGTTTGCCCGTAGATTTTCAGGAGGCCGTTGCGGGATTCGTCGTCGCGCATGGAAGAATACCAGCTCACATGTCCGTCGGTGAAAGCCATGATGCCGCCTTCGCTCTTGAACACGCCGTCTACGGCGTCCCATGAGCCGTTGGGCTTGAGGCCGCGCGACCACACCAGCGGAGTTCCGGACGGCGCGTTCGGTTCGGTTCTGTTGGCGACTTCCCATGAGATCGGATAGGCCTTAAATTCGGGATTGAGCTGCGAGGAAGTCCCCACGCGATTGATCACGGAAATCGGCATGGGGGCGCCTTCGGCGGCTTTTTCGGCAACGGCAACGTCGAAGTCGAGAATCCACATCGTCGGTTCGTTCATGTCGCCGTACCTGGCGAGCTTTTCCGCCCAGCCGTAGATGTCCCTGGCGGCTATCATGCGCGATTTCGTGCCGGTTCTCGCGGCGGAAATCCACGCGTTAGATATGCTGCGGGCGGCGTTCTGAGCCTTTACCTGGTCGCCTTTGCCCATCACGGAACCCAAGTTCGGCATGATCAAGCTTGCGAGCACGCCGATGATTGCGATGACGATGAGCAGTTCAACGAGTGTGAAACCTTTTGATGTTTTTCTTGTATTCATAAAGCTATTGAGGGGGCAGTTTTCGTTTTGGTGAAACTATATTTGCAAAGAAATTTAAACAATTCAAGCCTTTTATTAAATGCGGGGATTCCATGCGGAAAACTGTTGGAAGCGCGCGCCAAACGGCGAATCGGATGCGGTTGCCCGCTCCGCATGGCCTTTTCCCCCGCCAAATTGGGATTTTGCCTCCGGCGCCGCCCTGCCGGAAAAACTGGCGCATTGCCCGGCGTCGTCGGCCATATGGAGATGGGCAGCCGCCGGTAAAAAAACTTGAAAATTCGGCGAAAACGGAGTTGAGTTTTGGGCAGATACTCACGCTTATGCCGGTCATGGGGATTTAGAGCAATGCCGCAGGAAGAAAAAGCCGCCGATGTCGCCCGCCGCGAAGAGGGCTATACGCTTTACGATCTGGTGAGCATGGCCGACGGCGCCGAGCTCGACAGGCTCGACGACGAAACGCTCCTGCGCACCAGCCCCCACATCCTGTCGGTCTTTCTCTCGCGCCTCGACGTAGACACCCAGCGGCAGATACTGCGCCGCTTTTCCCCCGAGCAGGTTTCGGAGATAGTCTCCGAGATGGATTCCGAGCAGTCCGCCGAGCTCGTCTCCGAAATGCGCGAGCACCGCGCGGTTTCCGTCCTCAACGAGATGGAGCCCGACGACGCCGCCGACATCGTGCGCGAGCTCGAGGACGACGACCGCGACAGGCTTTTGAAGGGGATGCAGAAGTCGCAGCCCGAGGCGGCGGAGGATGTCCTCGAGCTGCTCGAATACCCCGAGGATACCGCGGGCGCGATAATGAACCCGCACGTCGCCACCCTGCGCCCCGAGATGACGATAGACGAGGCCATAGGCGCGGTGCGCAAAATGCGCGACGAATACGAAAACATCTACTATCTGTACGTGGTCGACTCCGACGACGTGTTGCAGGGGGTGGTGTCGATGCGCGCGCTGCTTCTTGCGCCTAAGGGCTCGCGCGTGGGGCACATAATGCGCACGGGGCTCATCGGGCTTCTGGCGCCCACGATGGACAAGGAGATAGTCGCCCACATAATGGCGGACACGAATTTCCACACGCTGCCGGTTGTGGATTCCGACGGCGAGCTGTTGGGCATCATCACGCACGACGACGTTATCGACATCATGCGCGACGAGAACACCGAGGACATCCAGAAGATGGCGGGCGCGGGCGCCGACGAGGGGATTTTCGACCCGATTTTTTCTAGCATACGCCAACGCTCCCCGTGGCTGTTGGTGAACCTGTGCACGGCGTTTGTCGCGTCGGCGGTGGTGGGGTTTTTCGACTCCGACATAGCCGTTTTGCCTGTGCTTGCGGTGTTCATGCCGATAATCGCGGGCATAGGGGGGAACACGGGCGCGCAGACGCTCGCGGTGACGGTGCGTTCCATCGCCCTCGGGGAAGTCGAGATGTTCGACATGTCGCGCGTCTGCCTGCGCGAGACTTTGAAAGGCTTTCTGAACGGGCTCCTCATCGGCCTGCTCGGGGCGTGCCTCGCGATGGCGGTCACGCGCAGGTGGGATTTTTCCGCCATAGTTTGGGTGGCGATGCTGATAAACATGTCGCTCGGCGGATTCATGGGCAGCTTCATACCGTTTACCCTTAAAAAGTTCGGGCTCGACCCGGCGTCGGGCTCCTCCATATTCGCGACGGGCTGCACCGACACGGGCGGATTCTTCATATTCTTAGGCCTCGGCGCGCTGTTTTTGTTGTAGAGCGGAGCCGGAGCGGTTTGACGGCGCCGGACATACTGAACGCGCGGAGCGCAAGCTTTCCGCGCCCCATTTTATATGGGGTTTTTCTACCGTCCCGCGCGCTTGGGGGCGTTTTTGGGCTTGAAGGTCTTGGGAGTGATGTCGAGCTTTGAGATTTTGTAGTTTAGTATGCGCCGCGTGACGGAGAGCTGGCGCGCGGCGGCGGCGGCGTTGCCCCCGTTTGCGGCAAGCACCTCTATGATTATTTCGCGCTCGAAGTTTTCCACCATCTTCTTGAAGTCTATGTTTTCGTCGGCTTTGAGCTTCGAGGTGTTCGTGGACTGCGGGGTCTGGAGCGACGGGGGGAGGTCCGACTCCGCTATGGCGGGGCCGGCGGATATTATCACCGCGCGCTCTATGCAGTTTTCGAGCTCGCGCACGTTGCTGGGCCAGTGGTAGGCGCAAAGCATGTTCATCGCCGCCGGCGTGATGGCGGTGATCTTTTTGCCGCGCAGGGCGGCGTGCTTTTGCAGAAAGAATTTCGCAAGCTGCGGAATGTCCCTGCGCCTCTGGCGCAGAGGGGGGATATTGATGGTGAACACGCTTATGCGGTAGTAGAAGTCGGGGCGGATTATGCCGTCGCGCAGGCGGGTTTCGAGGTCTCCGGAAGTGGAGGCTATTATGCGCGCGCAGGAGCGGCGCACTTTCGTCTCGCCGCAGCGGGAGTACGTCCCGTCCGTCAGGAATTTCAGCAGCTTCACTTGCAGCGGCTGGCCTATCAGCCCCATAGAGTCGAGGTACACTATGCCGTTTTCGGCCTTTTCGACGAGCCCCGGCCGCGTGCGGTGCGACGGCGACTGCGAGCCGAAGAGCGCGGCGTCTATGAGCGAGTCGCGCATCGTGGAGCAGTCGAGGATTTCGAGCGGGCGGCTGCGCCACATTTTTGCGTTGGCTATCGCGCGCATTGCAAAGTCCTTGCCCGTGCCGACCTCCCCGCGTATCAGCACGTGCGACGACCCGCTTCCCGCCGCGGAGATGAGCTCGTAGGCTTTGAGCATCGCGGGGCTCGAGCCTATCGCGTTTTCGGGGCGGAGCTCCTGGTCTATGCGCTCGCGCAGGTCGCGGTTTTCGGCGTTGAGCTTTTCGTTTTCCTCCATGTCAAGGAACAGCACCGACACCGCGTAGGCGATTATGTTGGCGATGGTTTCGAGCAGTTTCAAATCGCGCTTGAGCTCGTAACGGGTGGGGTTTTCGCGGTCTATGCTGAGGGTTCCTATCACGCTGTTGCGGCAGACGATGGGCGCGCACAAAAAGGCGGTTTTTACGTCCATGTGGCGGCTGCCCGTGCGGTTTAGAAAGTCGGGGCTCTTGGATATGTCCTCAACTACTCTTGACACCCCCCGCGCAGCAACGTCGCCCGTCACGCCCTCCCCGACGCGGTAGACGCCCCTCCTGCGCTCCTCGTCGCTGAGACCGTGGGAGGCGCGGATTACGAGCACGTCGCCGTTTTTGAGCGTCACCGTCCCGCGGGTGAGGTTCATCTGCGCGTGCAGGATGTCGAGCACCTCTTTCAAGAGCATCGACACGTCCTTCACTCGCACGGCGACGCGGCTTATCTCGTGCAATACCGAGACTACCAGCCCCCTCTTTCTCTCGGGGGCGGAATTGCCGTTTTCTGGATTTTTTCTATTTTGCATTTAGGAACGCAGTTTCCGTTTATCCGAAAATTTCCCGCGCCCGGCAAACATAAAACGTTTCCGGAGCGCATGGCGCGGATGCGGTCGGCGCGCGCGGGGATGGGGGCGTCAGGATTCTTTGCCCCGCTCCGGACTTTCCAGCTTTCCGCGCGCGGCGGCGCGCTTGCGCAATCTCCCGCTCCGCCCGACCCCGAAAACCGCCCCGAAGCGGGCAAATTTGCTTTACTATTTTTTTGCGCGCATTCCAATTGCGAGATTTGATTTTTTATGAAAAGGCTTGCGGGCATACTGTGCGGCATAGTTTCAGCCGTATCCTACGGCACGAATCCGCTATTTGCGGTGCCGCTTTTGCGCGGCGGGTACGGGGTGGACTCCATGCTGTTTTTCAGGTTTTCGGCGGCGGCGCTTCTGCTCGCGCCGGTAGTGGCGGCGTTCGGGGGAGGTTTTCGGACGACGCGCGCGGAGGCGGGGCTGCTGATTATGCTCGGCGCGCTCTTCGCATTTTCGTCGCAGGCGCTCTTTTGGAGCTTTACGCTCATGCCCGCGGGAGTCGCCTCGGCGATTCTCTTCCTGTATCCGGTTTTCACGGCGGCGATAATGGCGGCTTTCTTCGGGGCGCGCATGGGGATAAATACCGCCGCGGCGATGGCGGTTTCGCTCTGCGGGGTGATGCTGCTCTCCGACTTTGAAAACGGCGGCGTCACCGCGGGGGGCGTCGCGCTCGTCGTGGCGTCGGCGCTCTCCTATGCGGCGTACATGGTGGCGATAAAAGTCACGCGGCTTGCGGCTATGAACGGATTGCGCCTGACGTTCTACTCACTGCTCTTCGCAGCCCTTGCCGCGGGGCTGAAGCTCGCGGCGGAGTTCCGCGCGCCCCAGATTCCCGATTCCGCCGCCGAGTTCTGGCTCGTCGCGGCGCTCGCCGTCCTGCCGACTTTCGTCTCGATAACGTTCATCACCTATTCCATACGCTATGCGGGCCCGACGGCCGCGGCGGTCTTGGGGGCGTTCGAGCCCGCCACGGCGGTCGCGCTTTGCTCCGCGTTTTTGGGGGAAGATTTCACCGCCAGAATAGCGTGCGGGATAGCGCTCGTGATAGTGTCGGTCGTTATGATTTCGCTGCCCGAGCGTAAAAACTTGCAATGCGGGCGGCTTTTGCGAAACTCGTAGGGCAATGATTCACGACGCCGACAACTCGATCCGCCGCAGGCACGTGGTGGCCTGCCTGTGGGACTTCGACAAGACCCTTATCGACGGATACATGCAGACCCCCATTTTCGAGGAATACGGCGTGGACGAAAAGCTCTTCTGGAAAGAGGTGAACATGCTGCCCGCCCTATACGCCGAGCGCGGGGTGAGGGTCTCGCCGGAGAGCGTCTATCTCAACCACCTGCTGAGCTTCGTGCGCGACGGCAGAATGCGCGGGCTCAACAACGCCAGGCTCCGCGAGCTCGGCGCGCGCCTGAAATTCCGCGCAGGGCTGCCCGAGTTTTTCGACGAACTGCGCGCCGCCGTGGCCGAGCGCGCGCGCAAAGACGGCATCGACGTGTCGCTCGAGCACTATATAATAAGCACGGGGCTGGCGGAGATGATACGCGGCAGCTCCATAGCCGCCCACGTGGACGGGATTTTCGGCTGCGAGTTCGTTGAGGAGCCGTTTCCGCCGTACTTCTCGCGCCAGCCGGAATTCGGGCTGACCGACCTCTCTCGGCAGATAACGCAGATCGGAATGATAGTGGACAACACCATCAAGACGCGCTTTGTCTTTGAAATCAACAAGGGCACGAACAAAAACCCGCAGATAGACGTGAACGCCAAAATCGCCGACGCGGACAGGCGGGTGCCCGTGCGCAACATGATTTACGTCGCGGACGGGCCGAGCGACGTGCCCGTGTTCTCCGTGGTCCGCAAGGGCGGCGGGAAGGCCTACGCGGTCTACACCCCCGGCAGCGAGGCCGAGTTCGCCCAGAACGACATGCTCTTGGAGAGCGGCAGAATCGACGCCTACGGCGCGGCGGACTTCACTCCCCGGAGCCCGACTTCGCTGTGGATAAAGATGCACGCGCTGAAAATCTGCGACAGAATCCTGCGCGAGATAGACGACGCAGTGGAGGAGCGCCTCGGCAAGGTTCCGCGCCACATACACAGCCCGAAATCCCCCGACCTGCCGCCGCGGGACGGGGAGGGCGAGCCCACCCTGTTCTGATTTCTCTCTTGAAAACGCGCGGGGATTCGGCGAGAATCCCCGCCTGCTTTTTTTTCGATATGGCACAGGAAAAACGAACCGCAATCCAGCCCACGAGGGAACAGGACTATCCCGAGTGGTACCAGCAGGTAATCAAAGCCGCCGACCTGGCGGAAAACAGCCCCGTCCGCGGCTGCATGGTCATAAAGCCGTGGGGGTATTCCCTTTGGGAGAACATGCAGTCGGCGCTCGACAAGATGTTCAAGGCGACTGGCCACGTAAACGCCTATTTCCCGCTCTTCATTCCCGTGAGCTATCTCGAAAAGGAGGCGGAGCACGTTGAGGGGTTCGCAAAGGAGTGCGCGGTGGTCACCCACTCGCGCCTGCAGCTCGGCGCCGGCGGAAAGCTGGTGCCCGCTTCGCCGCTCGACGAGCCGCTGATCGTCCGCCCGACTTCTGAGACCATCATCGGCGAAATGTACTCGCGCTGGGTGCAATCCTACCGCGACCTGCCGATTCTCGTCAACCAGTGGGCGAATGTCGTGCGGTGGGAGATGCGCACGCGCCTCTTTTTGCGCACGGCGGAATTTCTTTGGCAGGAGGGCCACACCGCCCACGCTACGCGCGCCGAGGCCGAGGAGGAGACGCAGAAAATGCTGCGCGTCTACGAGGAGTTCGCGCAGGACTACATGGCGATGCCCGTAATCTGCGGCAAAAAGACTGAGGGCGAAAAATTCCCCGGGGCGGTGGACACCTATTGCATAGAGGCGATGATGCAGGACAGAAAGGCGTTGCAGGCGGGGACGTCGCACTTTCTCGGGCAGAATTTCGCAAAGGCAAGCGGCATAAAATTCCTCTCGGAAAGCGGTTCGCAGGAGTACGCATGGACGACGAGCTGGGGGGTCTCGACGCGGCTTATCGGCGGCATGGTGATGACCCACTCCGACGACGACGGGCTTGTGCTTCCGCCGCGCCTCGCACCGGCTCAGGTCGTGATACTGCCCGTGCTGCACAAGGAGGAGGAGCGCGCGCGGGTTCTCGAATACTGCGACGCTTTAAAGGCGGAGATCTCGGCCCAAACATACGCGGGGCAGCCGGTCAGGGTCGAAATCGACAGGCGCGATCTGCGCGGAGGCGAGAAGGTGTGGAGCTGGGTGAAAAAGGGCGTGCCCGTGAGGGCGGAAGTCGGCCCGCGCGACGTGGCGCAAGACGCCGTGTTTGCCGCTCGGCGCGACGACGGCTCAAAAAAGTCGGTTCCGCGCGCGGAGTTTGCCGCGACGATAGCCGATACCCTGAAATCCATACAGGATTCCCTTTTTGCGCGGGCGAAAAAGTACCGCGACGGCAATACCGTCGAGATTTCTTCCAAAGACGATTTTTATTCTTTCTTCACCCCCAAAAACGCGAAGAAGCCGGAGATGCACGGGGGCTTTGCTGTGGCGCATTACGACGGCTCGCGCGAGGTGGAGGAGGCTCTCAAAAACGACCTGAAAGTGACGGTGCGCTGCATGCCGCTTGAAGGCGGCGGGAAGGGCAAGTGCATTTTCACCGGCAAAGAGGGGATAAGGGCGGTATTCGCAAAGTCCTATTAAAATCCGCTTTCAGCCGTCCTGAAAACCGCGGCGAGGGTTTTGCGCTCCCCGCCGCGTTTTTTGTCCGCCGCCAAAAAAACGGCTTATTCCTCATCCTTTCAGAAGCAATCTGAGCGTTTGTCGCAGAGGGAGAGCCTTTGAAATGCGACTATTTCCCATACGGATTAACGGATTCTTATTTCCAATTAAAAATTCCGAAACGGGAAATTGCGGAGGCTATGCGCCGTATGCGCGGACTTCGAATATCGAGGCTTGGGGCGCGCCGTTTGTCGCGAGGCATTTTATTTCTATTTTCCTTATGTCGGCGGGCTCGAAATCTAAAACCAGCCTCTTCTGGTAGTTGCCCCGCACGTTCGCCAAAATCTTTTTCGAGCCGTCCGCGAGCGTCGCGGAAATTGTGAAGTCTCTGAGAGCCTCAGGCTGCGGGCCCTGTATGACCCGCTTCACGAAGCCGGTTTCGAGGGTGGGCGTAAGCAGCCGCGAGCCCGTGTCGAGATTGAGAATCAGCTTGCCGATTTTCTGCGGTGCGCCCCATTCGAGCGACAGGACGGGGGATTTTTCTATCGGGGCTTTCCAGCGGTTGCCGTTTGAGCCCGCGATGTCGTAGCACATGCCCGAGACGACATTTTCGGGCTTTGTCCCCTCCGCCGAGTCGGTCGCCGAGATTTTCGCGGCTCTGGCCAAGTCGAGGGGGTCGGAGTTTTTTGCCCCGAGTATTATCTGGCCGTCTTTCAAAAGGTTTTGCCGCAGCCTTTCGGAGAGCTCTCCCGACGCGGAAATGTCGCGCGGGGCGAGATTTTCCCTCGCGCACATTGCCGCCGCCGTTCCCGCCGCCTGGCCCGCCACGGAGCAAGAGTTCATCACGCGCGTGGAGGTAAACGCCAGATGGCTTGCGCTCATGTTGCGCCCCGCCATCATCAGGTTTGAAAACCCCTTGGCACACATTATCGAAAGCGGCAGGTTGTAGAACGGAACCTGCCCGCCGTAGATTGCCGGCTTTTTGCCGCGCGCGTAGAATCCCTCCGAGGTCTGGTCTTCGAGCGGCCACCCGACGGCGCCGACCTGGTCGGGCATGGACTCCCAGCCCTTTTCGATGTCGCGCTGCGTGAAGACGCGCTCGCCGACTATCCGGTAGCTGTCGCGCTTGCCGGGGATCATTCCCACAAAGTCGATCGCCCTGTTTGCCGCCTCGGGATATTTGCCGCTGTTTTTTATGTAGTCCCACACCCCGAGCACGATGGAGAGCAGCTCGAAGCGTATGACCTCATTGTCGCGTATGGTGTCCGCCATGCCGCCGTGCGATATGAACCAGTAGCCGTAGTCGAAGCCCCATTTTGCGGGGTCGCGCAGTTTGAGGTCTTCGGCGGAGATTTTTTTCGCCCACGCCGGAGCCTTGAAAGCGACGGGCCTGCCGCAGTCCTTGGAAGTGAACATTATGGAGCTGCACAGAAATTTGCCCTTCTCGTAGGTGTCGGCGAGCGGTTCTCCGTACTTTTCGGAGCCTTCCCTGCCCGCCATGAGCTCCGCGCCCGCCTCCATCGCGAGCCTCGAATCGCCCGTGCAGTCTATGTAAATTTTCGACTTGATGCGGTAGATTTTAAGGGTTTTGTCGCAGCGCGCGTAGGCGGCGGATATTCTGCCCCCTTCGGCGTCGGCTGCGTAGACGGAAGTGTCGAGCAGCAGAGTGAGATTGGGTTCGGTGACGCACTTGTCGTAGAGGAGCAGGTCCCACATCTCCCATGAGCGCTGCGGGTTGTTCGCGGCGTTGTCGAGCTTTATTTCCTCGAGGATTCCGGCTTCGCGCCAGCCCCATTTGTCGCCGTTCACCCCGAGCGGGTGCATCTTTATCTCGCTGCTCGAATTTCCTCCGAGCCTCGACCTGTCTTGGACGAGGACGGCCTTCGCCCCGTTGCGGGCGGCGGCGAGAGCCGCGCAAATTCCAGCGAGGCCGCCGCCCGCGACCATGACGTCGCATTCGAGCTCCTCTTTGGACATGTTCGGCTCGGCGGAGAAGTCGAATTTTTTCCCCCTCGTCTTGGCTTCTATCTCTCGCCCGAGGGGGCTTTTTGCCGCGCTGTCCGCGCGCGCATCGGGGACGCTGACCGAGAGCGTATAGCCCAGGAGCGACATCGCCGACGCACCCAAAAATTCCCTGCGCCCGAAGGCGCAATTTGCGCTGTCAGATTTCATGCGCGGCATTTTCCGCGTTTGGAGGGAGCGGGGCAACACTAAATTTGCGCGCCGTTGCAGAACACGCTTTCGGAGGCGTCGAAGAAGTCGGGGGAGGGCAGGTCGGAAAGCCACCCGTTGATCTCCATGAATTTTCTCGCGAAAGGGTAGCCTTTCAATACGGACGGGTCGGGATTGCCGGACAGCTTTGTCGCCGCGTACAGCGCCTCGACGGTGGCGAGCCCCGCGGGGTCGCCGAACACTTTGGAGACGCGCGGGTACGCCGTCCGGATTTCCGACGGAATAGAGCGGGCTGTGAATTTTCCGCCGACTTTCGCGCGCAGCGACGGCAGCAGCCGCCAGGTGCTGTCAAGCAGCAATATCGGCAGCCCGGCGTCGGCGGGCGTCACGGGCGGGGCGCCCATTTCGAGCAGCAAAAATCCCGTAGCGTCGAAGAAGAATTTTTCCGACGCCCTGAAAAACTCGAAGTCGGGATTGTCGTGCAAGCTGCGCAGGGAGCACTTTTTGACGTTTTCCCTCGGGTGGCGTATGACTGCGACTTTGGCTTGCATCAGGCGTCGTATTCGGTGGGGTCGGGGATTCCCGCGAGGCGGAACGCCTCTTTGCGCTCGGCGCAGGTCCCGCACTTTCCGCAGTGCCTTTCGCCGCCCTTGTAGCATGACCACGTTTTGGAGAAATCCACGCCCAGATCCGCGCCGAGCCGCACGATGTCCGCCTTGGTCATTCCCACGAACGGCCGCTCGAGCCCTATCGGAAAGTAGTGGCAAAGGCGCAGCGCGCCGGCGAGAGCGTCGGCGAATTCGGGGCGGCAGTCGGGGTATATGGCGTGGTCGCCGGAGTGGGCGGCGTAGGCGACGCAGCCCGCGCCGATGGCTATCGCGCGCGCCGCCGCGACGGAAATCATTATCATGTTGCGGTTGGGCACCACGGTGGATTTCATATTTTCCTCGCGGTATCCGCCCTCGGGCACCTCGGTTTCCGCGTCGGTGAGCGAGCTTTTGCCGAAGAGCGCCCCGAGCTGCGACAGATCCGCCTGCGCGTATTCAACGCCGAGCTTTTCGCAGTTGAATTTTGCGAACTCCAGCTCCTTGGCGTGCTTCTGCCCGTATAGGACGCCGAGCGCGCCCGCGGCGCGCGACTCGGCGGCGAGCTTGTATAGCAGCACCGTGGAGTCGAGCCCGCCTGAATATACGGCCAACGCCTTTTCCTTAACGTCTTCCATCGGCATAAACTCTGCCGCTCTCCGCGCGCAATGCAAGCGCAAAAGGCGGGATTCGGCGGTTGCGCGCCGAATGTTTCCGTTTTGGTTTGCATATGCCGGCTCTTTCCGCAATCATAGAGGAGCTTTTTATTTTTTTATGGGAACTCTTTTTCAGATGTTGGGAAGCCTCGGGCTCTTTCTCTTCGGCATGAAGCTGATGAGCGAGGGCCTGCAAAAGGCGTCGGGCGAACGCTTGCGCTCAATAATGCGCTCGATGGCGGGCAACCGCTTCAAGGGCGTGTTTTCGGGCACCTTGGTGACGTCCGTCATACAGTCGTCGTCGGCTACCACCGTCATGGTCGTGAGCTTCGTCAACGCCGGCCTGCTCACGCTCCGCGAGAGCATAGGCGTCATAATGGGCGCGAACTTGGGCACCACTACGACCGCATGGATCATCGCCGCCCTCGGCTTCAAGCTGGAGCTCTCGTCGCTCGCGCTGCCGCTCGTCGGCGTCGGGGTCGTGGCGTCGTTTTGCAAAAAGCCCGTCCGCAAAAACACGGGGGAGTTTCTCGTGGGGCTCGGCTTATTGCTTATGGGGCTGGACTTCCTCAAATCCTCTATGCCCGACGTAGATCCCGACTCTCCGTTTTTGCAGTGGCTTAGGCATTATTCCAATATGGGGTTCCTGTCGGTTCTGCTGTTTTTGGCTTTCGGGGTCGTCTTTACCATAATAGTGCAATCGTCGAGCGTGGCGGTCGCCGTCACTATCACCATGGCGGTCAAGGGCTGGATAGATTTCGACCTCGCCGCCGCCGTAGTTCTCGGCGAAAACATCGGCACGACAATCACGGCAAACCTCGCCGCCATCGCCGCGAACCTCGCCGCAAAGAGGGCGGCGATAGCGCATTTGATTTTCAACGTGCTCGGCGTGATATGGGTTCTGTGCGTGTTTTATTATTTCCTGGCGGTGATCAAGTGGATAATCCCGCTCAACTCCGCGCCCGACCCGGCGACGCTCGCCGCCATGGGAATCTCCGACTTCAATTCGCTCGCGGGCGCCGCGCGCGAGGCCGCCCTCGAAAAGATCGCCATTCCGGAAAGGGTGGCGATGTTCCACACGATGTTCAATTTTTGCAACATCTGCGTGCTCATAGGCTTTGTTCCGCAAATCGAAAAATTGACCTGCTGGATTCTCAAGAGCAAGCCCGACCGCAAGCGCCGCACGCCCGTCCAACGCCTCGAATACCTTTCGGGCAATATCGCCGAAATGGGCGAGCTCGCCCTGTTCGAGGGCCAGAAGGAGCTCGTGAGGCTCGCGGAGATGTCGGGCGACATGTTCAACGGGTTTGTCAAGGTCATTCAAAAGCCCAACGAGGATCTGAGCGATGAGGTCGCGCGGCTGCGCGACATCGAGGAGGAGTCCGACAAGCTCTCGATGGCGTTGACGAGCTTTTTCGTCCAGTGCTCTTCGCACGAGCTCAGCCAGGACAGCATAAAGATCGTAACGCGCAACATGATAATAGTCCCCGAGCTCGAGGAGATGTGCGACTCCTGCTACCGCCTAATCACCCTCGCCCGAAAGAGGTACCGCAGGCAGCTGATGGACCAGATATTGCAGTCGCCCGCGTTCGTGGAATTCTGCTCCGAAATGAACAAATTTGTGGACTTCGCCGACAAGAGTCTCAACAACACCTCCATTCCCAAGTCCGACATAGAGCGCGCCGCCGCCATGCGCAAAAAGCTCGACAGCGTGCGGAAATCCCTTCGCCGCGCGGCGATCTCGCAGATGGAAATAGGCGGCGTCACGCGCGGCGGAATCCTGTTTATCGAAATCCTTTCCGCGTGCGAGAGGGTGAATTCCCACGCGATGAACATCCTCGAGGCGATAAACCTTAAAGGGATATTCAACGAATCCTGATTGCGTCAGGGGGAGGGCGCGCCGCCTTGACGGTCCAACAGGCGGCAAGCGGCTTGCGGGCTCGCAGTTGCGGGCTTTTCACCCGTTCGCCTTCCGCCCGGGCGCGGGAACAGAGGGCGGTTGCCGCAAAATTGCGGGGGGTCGACCGCGAGAATATTGGCAATGCGGCGGGGCGAACCCGAATCGCAATTCATGCCGGCGCCATTACGCAGCTTTCTGCGGCGGCGCCTTTTTCGGGGGAGATTGGAAAGAAATTTCCATCCCCTCACATTTTATTGCCGTTGAGCTTGCGCCATGCGGCGGAAGCGAGGGATAGGAATCCTATGATTGCGGCGGACGCAGCGGGTTCGGGCACCTGGGTAAATGCCGCTTGCAGCGAATATCCGTTTTCGTCTTTTACCCATCTGAATACGGCTATCGCGTTTTCGAGGCCTATTCCGGCAAAATCGCGGGCGGCGTCGAACGCGTTTTCCGATTCCGTCTCTACGAGGTCGAAGCCGGTGAGGTCCGCGGCGGTGAGAATTTCCGCCCAATCCTCGATTTCGGAATAGCGGGTTCCGTACTCGGCAAGCGGCAGCTCATAATTTTCGGGGTTGAAGCTCTCTCCGGCGGCGTTTGAGAAGTCGATTTTGATTTTCTCCGAACCGGTCTTTGACAGCGATTCGGCAATTACGATTTTGCCGTCCGGCGCGAATGCGGCGAGAGAGTCGTGGTTTTCGACGGCGATGGCGCCGCTCCGGAATTCCGCCGATTTGAAATATGCAACGCCTCCCTTTGATTCCGCGCCGAAAGTTCCGCCGTCAAGCGCGAGCGTTCCCTGCCGGAGGTTGGATTTTACGGACGAGTTCGAAAAGAACAGCCTGCCGCTTTTTACGGTGACGCTTCCGCTCTGCCGCGCGTACTGCACCGAGCCGTCCCATTGTTGGCTGTTGAACGTGTGGATTCGCTGGGTTCCCGCGCCGTCCATCACGATGTCGAGCTTTTGGGAGCTTTGCATTTCGGACGACTGGTTCCCGAAGTCCGATATGCTTCCCTCGAAGAAATAGTCGGTTCCCTCGGCGTTTTTGAAAACGAGGGTTGACGAGGCGCCCGATCCTATTTCGTTGTAAATAGAAATGTTGGATTTCCCCGCGGTCTGTAAACCGCCGACTTCTATCACCGCGCCGTCCCGATAATTGCGTATATTCGACCATCCGTCGCCGTCCGACTGCATTCGCAGCACGCCCCCGATGGTTGTCTTGTCCATCCTCAGATAGAGCCAATTCTCCATTTGTCCGGAATCTGCGGGATGCCCGCCGATTGTCACGTCTCCGGAAACCGCCAGCTCGCCGTACGCGGAGCGCGACGGCATTCCTATGTCCAATAGATTATATGCATAAGATCCGGGGGTTGCGCCGTCGTACGACGACGTTCCGATTTCTATGCTCCCGAATTTGTATGTCACCCTGTCGAATGTTCCCGTGGATTGGTCTGAGGTGTCGAACATAAGAATGCTGCGGGTGGATTTTCCCGCGAGGATTTTCAGGGCGTTTTTCACCTCGAAATTTGCGGTTTCCTCTTTTGCGCGCGGGAAGCGTATGTGGGCGTTTTGGCAATTTGCCGAAACCAGGCTGCCGACCGTTACGTCAAAACTGTCGAGATACGCCGAAGTCTCTTTTCCTCCGAAATTCACAATATAGGCGGTGTCCCATTCGGACGGGCCCGATATCGGAACGGGGGCGCCTTCTATCGGATAGGCGTCCGCCTTTTGCGTCGTCCAGGCGCCCGCGTTCTGAAAATTGACCCAATTGGCATTCCAATACATGTTTTCCGCCGGCGACTGCGCCGCTAAAAACAGGAGCGGAACCGCCGCCAGAACGGGCGATAGCCTCCTTTTTTGCCGGCGGAGGCGGAGAGCTGAGGTTGGGGAATTTGGGGGATAGGTATGGTCTGATGTGCGCATTGCCGTAATCGGTTAATTTTTAAATTTGAATATGGGAGAATGTTAACTAAGGCAAGATTTTTTTGGCACGTTTTTTATTGGACAGTTAAATTGTTTCACTTTGCATTCCCGCTCTTTTTTTTTCATCTTCGCCCCCATGCGGAATGTCGGCGCAAATGCGGATTCGGAGTTTGCGCGTTGGCCGTTTAAACGCAGATGCGTTCGCGTTTTCGCCGCGGGCTTTGCGCGCAAACATGCGCCCGCTTCCGCGCGGAAAATTTCCGCGGTTGCCGGAATATTTTCCCTCCGCATTTCGGATTTTTTTTGCGCCCGCTACTCGCCCCGCATTTAAAAGATGGAAAACGCGCTCCGTCCGTTTTTGAGTTTTATTTTATGCGGGGGATATGGACGCGGCTCCGCCGACCGGGAATTGCGGGGTGCGCGCCGATTTCCCAAAAAAATTCCGGCGGACATCGCGTCTGGAAAAATTCGCCCGCCACAGCGGAGGCGGTTGGAGGGAAGCCCGGCGCGGACTGCCTCATGGAATTTCCGCAGGCCGGCGCTTTTGCGGCAGACCTTTGCCGGATCAGAGGGAAAAGGACACAATCAGATACTGAGCGGATACCGACCCTTTCCCGTCTCCGGAGAATGAGGCTTCCGCTACGGAAACATATGGGCGCAGCTTTTTGAGCTCGGCTTCAAACTTCATTATGGACGGCAAATCGGAAGTCTTTGAAATTTGCATTGTCGCCTTGCGGATTTTGAACCTGCCATCCGCGGACGACGCCACGGAGGAAAGCCTGTATTCTATTCCGGCGCTGCGCGCGCAACGGTCTATTTCCGCTTGAAACTTGTCCGCCGAAAGCGTTTTCGCGGGATCGAAAGATTTTGACAGCGCGGTTTCCGCAGCGGCTACGGAGCCTTCTCCGGCGATGGCCGCACGCGCCGTCGCCGCCCTCCTGTTCAGATCGGTCATCCTTTCGGAGGTCTCGGCGTTTTTGCGGGATAGCAGCGTGAACCACAGCGCCGCCACTATCGCCGCGCAGCACAGGAGCATGGCGCGCTCCCGCGGCTTGCGCGACGCCCAAAACGACTTTAACTTTTCGGCGGCCTTCATTTTTTAAACGTCCCCGTCACGGAAAATTTCGACGCGCTTTTAGACGAATCGCTCTTGGATTTCACCTCCGCGAATCCCGGAGATTTTCTAAGGTTTGAAACGAATTCGTTTATTTTAGAGAGGTCGTTCGACGCGCCCGCGATCTCGAATGAATTTCCCTTTTTCGAAAACGACGCAACGACCACCCCGTCCGGGCGCTCCGCGTTTATTTTTGAAAGGAGCTCGAGCGGCGTGGGGTTGGGCCGCGCGAGCTCCGATAACGCGGCTATCCTCTCCACGCGGGCTTCTATCGCTTTCGCCTTGGGCTCCATTACTGCCAGTTCCGCCTCGGCCCTCGCCATTTCGCGCGATTTTAAAAATGCGTTTGCCTGAAATAGAGCGAGCGCCGCGAACGCGGCGGGCAGCAGGGCAATCGCGCACGCGGACAGCCTGCGCTTGCGCCGCGCAAGTTTTGACGCCCGCAAAAAGTCCGCCCCGCGCGCGTCGCATGCGGCAAACGCCGATGCCGGCGCGCTCCAAGACAGCTTTCTCTCCTTTCCGCCCTCCGAAATCCGCGCGGAAAATTCGACCGATTTTCCAGCTAATGCGGCCGATTCCAGTTCGACCGTTGCGGCCTTCGACGCGTCGAACCCGAGAAATTCCGCGAGTTTTCCCTTTGCGCCGCCAATGTCGGCGGCATTGTCGATGCCCGCGAAATCCGCCGCCGACCCGCCTTCGAGCCTTGCCGCGCACACGCTTTCGCCGTGCAGAAAAAAATAGTCGCCGTCGCCGAGTCCGGAAGCGAGCAGCGCGCAAAACGACGGCATCGCCAAGTCCGCCTCAATGAGCGACTGCGCGTCGCATTTCCCAAATGCGGAGGAGTCTACGGCTCCGAATGCGGTAGCCGCGCCGTTCCGGGCCCTGAAAACTCCGCACTTCAACCTGTCCGCCGACACCGGAGCGTCCGCCGCAATTTCCGCAAACGCCATCGAGAGCAAATCGGCGTCCGATATGCTTCCCACCCCGTCAAGCTTCTTGACAAAATACGCCCCGGCGGGCAGTAATGCGATCTTGCGCGCCATTTCCTATCTCTAACGTCCAGTATCTCCAAAAGTTTCGCGCCAATCAAGCATTTTATTGGCGGCAGGGCGCGCGCGTTTAGCGGAGTTTTGCCATCCTGCGCTATGGAAAGGAGGCCGGCGGCGAATTTTTCAGTACGCGGAAAATGCCTTCGCAAATGCGGATGCTTTTGGAGGAAGCCTTCCCGTCCAAATCAGTGCGCGCAGTTTGTCAAAAAGAGGCTTCGGTAAATTTCCGAAGCCTCTTTTGTCCGCCGGAGTCGGCCTACGGCTTTTCCGCCACGCGGTTGCCCTTGACGACGAGGCCCACCACCGTGTCGGCGTCGTAGTAGACGCCGGGATTGGGGACGAGCGGCGAGTCTATCCAAGTGTTGTTTATTATGCGAGCGTTTTGGGAATTGTTGACGTAAAACGCCGCCCTGTACGCGTTGGGCGACATGCGCTTGACGGTGTTTTCAAAAGTGTTGTCTTTGAAGGTGACGTTGCCGCTCGAAGATATCAGCGCTATCAGCCCGAACGAGTTTTTGAAGGTGTTGTTTTCAAAGAGCACGTTCGAGATTATCGGGTAGCGCGTCTGCTCGAAGGAGGGGTCGCGGCGCAGGTAGGCGCCTAAAAAGATGTCGCGCGCCTTGCCCTGGTATTTTCTGTCGCATACGTTGACGCTGTCGAATTCGCAGTTGCGCACAACGACGTTGTTTACCCCGTATCCCTCGCTCCACGCGTTGAAGGTATATCCCGTCTCGAGCTTTATGCCGCCCATTTCGATATGGCTGAAACGCGTGTTTTCTATCGTCACGTTGCTGCTTAGAATCAGCAGGCCGCGCGCCCTGTTCCCGTGGAATTTGCAGCCGCTTATCAGCGCGTTTTGGGAGTCGTACACGCGGTTGAAGAGCACGAACCCGTCGAATTTTTGTTCGGGTATCGCGCTCTTGAAGTGCGCGATCGTCTTGCCGTCCTTCCTCTCGACGCGCTCGATTTCCGATTTGAAGCCGCTCGGAGAATAGTCGCCGTGGCGGAGCTCGACGACGTTGCCGGGTTCGAGCGCCGCGCTGCGGGTTTTTATCAGCAGGCTTTTCTTGCCGATTTTTACGCCGAAGGATGTGGTGTCGTGGATGTTTATGCAATCGTCGGAGCCGAGCGAGAATTCGCAGCCGAGCATTTTGAAATATCCCTTGGAGCGCGCGAAGTGCAGGTGGTCGGCGGTTGTGGTTATGACGTTTTTGGGGAATCCCGCGCGGGGGGCGATGTTTACGTTTATAAGCTGCCAGTATTGCTGCCCGCCGGAGCAGAGCAGACCGTGCCCCTTGCAGGAATGGATGTTCACGTTCTCCATCGTGAAATGCCTGTTGTTCACGAGCGCCATTCCTCCCATGCCGTAATAATAGTGCTGCATGCGGTAGAATTTGCCGATATTGTCCTTCGCCATGCGCGCGCAGTGTCCTGAAAAAATTCGGATTTTGTTCGGAGCGGGCCATTCGATTCTCGGCCCCTTGTCGTTGGGGAGGAATCCGAATCCGATGCCGTTCATTCCCTCGACGCCGATTTCGCCGGCGGCGGCGTCCCACGGCTGGAGGTTGGCGACGCGCACATTCTTTCCGTAGAGCGGATATTTTTCATAGTCGACTATCTCAAAGTCGGCGCAGCTCTCCTTCCCGTCCGGCTTCACATCGACCGCCTTGACTATCGCGGCGAGAGGTTCGTTCTCCCAGTCCCAATCCATGCTGAAATTGCATATTTTTGCGCGCAGGCAGTTCGTCACGGAAATGTTCGCGCCCCCGCGGTCGCGGCGGTATATGAAGAGAGATCCCTGTCCGTCCACCGTAAAGTCCGTGAACCCGTCTATGTTGACCGTTGAGTTCGAGAAAAATTTGTACGTCCCCTTGGGGATTACCAGCTTGGAGGCGTTTTTCTCCCTGCATGCGGCGATTGCCCTGTTGAGGGCGGAGGCGCAGTCTTCGTTTTCCTCCGTCATGCCGTAGTCGGCGGCGTTGACCGCGGCGCCGTTTTTCGGGGCGGGGAGGTCTATCGAAAATTCGGGCGCACCCGTAGGAAGGCAGCCGAGATTCCCTTCGAATTTCGGGCCGTTGCCGCGCGCGCTTATGAAAGTTTCGCCGTCGCCCTCCTCTATAGAAAATCCGCTTATGGAGGCCTCGAGCGGGCCGGAGATTTCGATAGACACCGCCGCGTTCGCGTCTTCCGCGCCGACTTCAAACGGCATTTTCGCGAAGGATTCGCCAACCGACGCCCCGAGGCGCCGCTGCGCCCCGGGAGCGAAGAGCCTTATGTGCGCGAGCGCCGCGGGGTCGGGCGACGACAATGCGTATTTGAGCTTTGCGACGTATTTGCCGCCCGCCTTCAAAAGGCCGGACTTTGTGGAAAGGATAATTTTCTTGCCCCTGTTTTCGGGCGCGCTTATTTGCGCGCTCTTCATGTCCTCCGAAATCGTCGCGGCCGTGAGGTCTATCTTTGCGAATTTGCCCGTTTCCGAAAAACCGTCGAGGACGCGGTCAGGGGCTTTTGCCGCGGCCGAGAGAGCCGCCGCGGATATTGCCAAGACGCGGAGAAGAGTTTTTATTTTTTCCATATTTCCTTTCATACGCATAATAAATTGCCGTCCCGCTTCGGTTTTCGCGGGATCTTTTTCCGGCGGCTCAGCGGCGCCTTATGCTCGAGTGCTGCGCGTAGTATTTGCCGAAGTTTTCGGGAGGGGGAACGTTTTGGGAGATGTCCTCCATCATCTTTTCGGCGACCCTGAACGCCCCGAATATCGCGCGCTCGGCGGCCTCGCCCTTCGGGGCGTTTTCCGCGACTTTCGCGCACCAGTACTTCGCCCTTTCGGGGTCTTTCGGCGTCTCGAAGCCCTTCCAGAAGCGCCACGCGACATAGAGCTTGGTGGAGTCGTCGGCGTTTTGCGCGCCGCGCTCGAGCCATTTTGTGGACATCGCGTCGTCGCGTGGAAAGCCGTTTGAGCCGTCCGCGTAAAACGACGAGATTTTGAAGCAGTACGCGTTGTCCTCCGCCGCGAGCTTTTCAAAATAGAATTGCGCCTTCTTCGGATTTTTCGGCAGGAACCTGCCCTTTGCGTACATCTGCGCGATTTTTTCCATCGCCTCCCTGCCGCCGAGGTCGGCGGCCTTTTTGTACCAGTAAATCGCCTGCGCCCTGTTGCGTTCCAGCCCGCCCTTGCCGCTCATGTACTGCGAGGCTACCGATGTCATTGCGCCGACGTTGCCCTTCTGGGCGGCGGCGATTTCGAGCTGGGCGTATTTGCGCGCCCACATCTTTTCGTCCTCGGGCCTTTCGAGGTTTTTATAGATTTCCACGAGCTTCAAAATTGACTCCGCATGCCCCTCGTTTGCGGACTGGGTTATCCAGTAAACCGCCTTGATCTGGTCTTTCGGGACGAGGTAGCCGTAGAGGAAGGCGTTGCCGAGCGACCATTTGTCGGCGGGCGAGCCGTTTTTGGCGCCGAGCTCGCGCCAGCGCACGGCGGCGTTCATGTCTCGCGGGACGATTTTGCCCTCGGCGTACGCGCACCCGAGGAATGTCTGCGCGGGCGCAAATCCGCTTTCCGCCGCCGCCTTGACGTACTCGAGCGCGAGCGCCGGATTTTTTTCCACTCCCCCCTGTCCCGAGGCGTACAACACCCCGAGCGCGAGCTGCGACTGGGCGTCTCCGGAGCCGGCTTTGGCTCTTATTTTTTCTATGTCGGATCCGCCCGCGAAAGCGGCGGCTGAGATCGCCGATATGGCGAGGGCGAGGATAATCTTTTTCATAGCGGAGCTGGCGTTTGGGTTTTCTGTACGGCGAGCAGCCCGCTCCTGCCCGGGAACGGCGACATTTCGATTTCGCAGACGGGCAGCTGCGCCCGGTTTGCGGAAAGCTCCCGCGCGCGGGCTTCGAGCGGATAAAATTCCACGCCCCTGCCGCGGGCTTCGGAGATGAATTTGTCGAACCATTCAAGGTACGCCATTCCCTCGAGCTCCGCGTGCGCCGTAAGCACCGAGTATTCCCGCGCGCGCATGGCGGCGAAGTGCATTTCGGCGACCTCCCCGATTTTCACCGTCCCGAGAACTTCGTCGAGCGTCGGGAGCGTCGAGGGCATCTGGATTGTCTTGAAAGTTCGCCCGCCCATTTTGGGTATGAACGGAAATTCCCCGCGGACGTCGGAGGCGTACAGGAGGTTTGCCGCGTCCTCGACTTCGAGCGCGGCGGGGGAAATCTGCCAGCCGGGGGCTCCGCAGCACTTGGCCTCCGCGCCGAACACCTTTTCAAATTCCGCGCGCGCGTTTGAAAATTCCGCCTCGATTTCGGTGTCGCGCATGGTGAACAGGTAGTCCTGCCACTTGAAGTGGTTCCAGCAGTGGATTCCGCACTCAAAGCCGTCGCTTGCGGCCGCCGCCATCTGCGCCGAGCACAGGCGCGCGATTTTCGGCGCGGGCAGCAGCGTGCCGTAAAGCAGCGTCCTTATCCCGTAGTTGCCGGCGACGTTGGAGCGCAGGCATTTTTTCAAAAATCCCTTCCGGAAAATCCGGCGCAGGGCTTTGCCCGTGTTGTCGGGGCCGAATGAGAACAGGAAAGTCGCCGGAACTGCGCGCTTTTTGAGCAGCTTCGCGAGCGCGGGAACGCCGTCCCGCGTGCCGCGGTATGTGTCTACGTCTATTTTTATGGCGAGTTTCATGCGCGGGAGCCCGCCGGCGCGTCAGCCGAGCAGCTCATAGTCCTTTTTCAGAATGTGGTAGTCGAGGGTCAGTTTGAGGGCCGTGCGGAGGTCGGTTTTCGGTTTCCAGCCGAGGATTTCCTCCGCCGCCTTTATCGAGGGAACGCGCCGCGTCACGTCGGCGTATCCCTCGCCGTAATATTCCCTGGCGGAAATGTCCTTCAATACCGCCTTCTTTGCGGCTTCGGCGTATTCCGGATATTCCCCGAAGAGTTCGACGAGCATTTCGGCGAGCTCGCGTATGGAGAACTCCATGTCGGGGTTGCCGATGTTGAATATTTTTCCGTCGGCGCATCCGCCCTTATTTTCAAGGATTTTCAGAATGCACTCGACGCCGTCGTCGATGAAGGTGAAGCTGCGCTTTTGCGCACCGCCGTCAACGAGCATCACGGGCTTTTGGTTCATTATGTTGTGCGCGAACTGCGTCAGCACGCGCGACGAGCCCTCTTTGGGCGACGATATGTCGTCGAGCTTCGGGCCTATGAAATTGAAGGGCCTGAAAAGCGTGAATTTGAGCCCCTCGTGCTTCCCGTAAGCCCATATCACGCGGTCGAGCATCTGCTTTATGCAGGAGTATATCCAACGCTCCTCGGCTATCGGCCCGAGCACGAGCGGGGATTTGCATTCGTCAAACCTCTCGTCGGGGCACATGCCGTACACTTCGGAGGTGGACGGGAAGACTATGCGCTTCCCGTGCTTTGCGCACTTCTTTACGATGTCCGCGTTGGCCTCGTAGTCGAGACTGTAAACCCGCAGGGGGTCTTTGACGTAGAGGGCGGGGGTGGCGATCGCCACAAGGGGCACGACGGTGTCGCACGCGGCTATCTGCCCCTCGACCCATTCGGCGTCCTTCACGATGTCCTTTTTGTGAAATTCAAACCGCTCGCGCCCGAGGCAGTTTTGGATTTTGTTCGACGCCAGGTCCGCGCCGACGACCGTCCAGTTCGTCTTTTTCAGAATCTTCCACGCCAGCGACGAGCCTATGAAGCCGTTGACCCCGAGTATTAAAATCTTTTTGGAACCGTTCATGATTTGAAAGCCGAGTATTGCCCAAAGCGCGGGCTCCCGCAAGCCTTTTAATTTTCGGGTTAGGGGATTTCCGCCCTGCGCCCGCCGTCCCTCCGGCGGCTTGGGGGTTCGCCGTCCCAAGCCGCGCGGTTTTATCCGCGCTTCTCGCCCATTTTCTTTGCGATTATTGAGACTATTATGAGCTGGTATGCGTGGTATAGCATTGTCGGCAGCAGCACCACCCCGATTATCGCGGGGTTTGAAAAGAGCACCTTGTTCATCACCGAGCCGTGCACGAGAGATTTTTTCGAGCCGCAGAACAGCGCGGTGATGGCGTCTTCGCGGTTGAATTTCATGGCGCGGCAGGCGCACCATATTATTCCGTAGGCAACGAAGAACAGGGCGATCATAGCCGCGGACAACTCGATTATTTCGGCGGCGGAGAATCCCTCGAACATCTTTTTGTGGAAGGAGTCGCAGAACGAGGTATAGACAATCAGCAGTATGACCGTCTCGTCGAACATGCGCAGGGCTTTTTTGTATTTTTCCGCGAACCGGCCGAATTTTGGGTTGAGCAGCCCGCCCGCCACGACGGGGAGGAGAACCTGCACGACGAGCTTCAAAATCACGTCCCCGAGGTTGTGGGCGCCGTCAATGTTTTCGAGGAAAAGCCCCATCCAGAGCGGCGTGACGAATACCCCTATAAGGCTGGAGACGCTCGCGTTGAAAATAGCGGCGGCCATGTTGCCGCCCGCTATCGAGACCATCACGACCGACGACGAGACGGTTGAGGGCAGGGTTGCCAGAAAAAAGGCGCCCATCCACAGATAGTAGCCGTTGCCCTTCGCGCCGAACGCGCCGCCGGCCCACATCGCGGCGAGCATTATCAGCGGAAACAGCAGGAATGTCGAGGCGTGGACGAGAATGTGCAGGCGCACGTTTACGAGTCCCGCTTTGAGTTTTTCGCGGTTGAGCCGCATTCCGTAAAAGAAGAATATGAAGGATACTCCCCAGTTTGCGATGTCGCCGAGCGACACTCCGGCTTCGCGCTCCATTCCCAGCGGGGGATATATGTACGCGAGGAGAATCGAGGCGAACAGCATTATTATGAAGGGCTCGAGCCCTATTTTTTTCAGAAAATTCATGCGCTATCCCTCCGGCTATTTTGCGTCGGCGTCCGCGCGTTCCGGCGCGGGCCGCTCCGCGGCGGGCGCCCCGGCCTTTGGCGCGAATGGCGACCATTTGGGCGCGGGCATTCCGAACGGCCTTTCGAGCGCGCCGCCGCACCATGCGGCAAGCGCGCATATTGCGGCGGCGGCCGCCGCCGCGAAAAATATTTTAACTTTCCCGAATTTCGGCCGCGCCCCCGCAGCGAGAGCGGCGTTCGCCAGCCGCGTCAAGCGGCTGCCGAAGAGCGCGCTGACGGAGGCCTTGCAGTTTATCGCCCAGCCGTTGGCGTCCAGAATCGGGGCGAGCGACCTCATCCGGAGCTTGAGGCCCGCCACTATCACCGAAGGCACGGAGATGGCGAGGATTATCCCTATTATTCCCAGCGGTATCCAGTATCCGAGGCTGAAAAACGCGTCGAGAACCATTCCGAAAGCGGTCGTTATGCCGCCGACCGCCACCCCCAACGCGGCGACTGTTCCCACGTCTATCTTTTTAACCTCCGCTTTCGGAGACTGGGCGGCCGCCTCCAGCCCCCCGATTGCCCTGGCGTCCGCATCGGACGCGCGTTTGGCTATCTGTTCGCTCGCCCACTTCACGATGCGCTTGTAGGGCGACCAGAACGCCTGCCCGAGCCCGACGGGGTTCTGGACTATTTTGACGACCGTCGCGTCCCAGTCGCGCCCGAACCTGTCGTAAAACACCCCGTTGCGTCCCACGACGAGATTGTCGGAATCCCCCGCCGTCACGACCGCGACAATGCAGATGTCGGGCTCTCCCTTGCGCCTGCACGCGCAGTACAGAAGGTATCCGTAACTCGACGCGGCCAGCGCGGAGTGCGACGCGGCATCCTCCACTTTCATGCATAACCCGCAGTCGCGGCTGTCGATGAACAGGCGCCCGTACTGGAATATGGCCTCGTTTTCGCCGTTGTAAAACGCGCCGAAATTTACGAAGTTGCGCAGCAGCTCGGCGAGGTTTTTGTTGAGGCGGACGAGCTTTTCGAGGTCGTCCACGTTGCCGGCGTGCTCGCATGTGGCTACGTCTTTCGCTATTAGCCCGAGCAGTTTTCCCCGCGCGCCTTCGGGAATTTTCCCGAGCTCTTCCGCGCCGAGGGCGGCGACGGCGTTGCCGGGGCGCGCGGCCTCCCACGCCGCGTAGGGCGCAAAGGCGGATTTGATTTTTTCCCAGTCTTCACGGGATAGAACCGTTGCGGGTTTCCCGAGAACCGGCGCGGCGCAGAGTTCGGCAAAATCTTTCAGCTCGGAGGAAAATGCGGGATTTGCCGCGCCGCCGAGCGGCAGGCCGCCCCCGGAAATTTTCGCGAGCGGCAGGGCTCTTAGCTTCTCCGCCGAGTCCGCGCCGTTTTGCGCCGACGCGAAGATTTCCTCTATCTGCGAAACGCGCACGCCGACTGCGGCCTCCGCGGCGGGGTCGAACGCCGCCACCGCCGCGCGCGCGAAATAATCGTCGATTTTTCCCGCTATGGCGGAGAGCGCGGCGTAGGCTTTCTCCGTGCCGCCGCCGAGCGGGAATATGGACGGGTCGGACTTCGGCGCGGCTTCCCACTTCAAAAATTCGTCCCTGAGCGCGAAGAATTTTTCCACGGCCTCCGCGTCCGCGCCGCCGAGCCCCGAGCGGTCGGCCTTCGCCCCGCACGCGGCTACCACCGCGGCGAGCGCGTTTGCGAGCTCCGCGTCTTCCCCGCAAGAGAGGGCGGTGATTATCCCGTCGGCGTTAAACGGCGTGCCCGCGAATATTTTTTCCCTGTCGTCGAAGTCGGAGACCGATATGGAGACGCCGCCCTTTCTTCCGATATTTTCCAGAATCTCCCGCGCGCAGCCCAGGAGCCGCGCTCCGGTTTCGGAGGATTCGTCGATGTCCGAGAGTTTCAGGGAATCCGAGCCCTCCGTCAGCGCGTCCGGATTTTTGAGGGCGGAACACGCCCAGCGGCAGGCGGCCACGATGTCGTCGCGCCTTATGCGCCCGTCGGAATCGGCGTCGATAAAGTCGAGGGTTTTCTGGTCGAAGAACAGGCCGCGCGCGGGGCAGCTGAGCGCCGCCCACAGCTTCATGTCAAGGCCGCCTATGGCCGCGATGTCGGCGCCCGTCTCTATCGAGGGCTGGAAGGTTCCGCCCGCCCTGAAAAATTTCCACTTGCGCGTTCCGGAGTTTTTCTGGTTCATATTTTTTACGGTTTCGGATTTTTAAAGTTCTCCCGCCGGCGCGGAGATTTTTTTCGCAAATTCGGACGTCGGGATGTCGCCGGCTTTCAAGGGCGCGGAGTTTATCGAAAAATTGTCAAAAACCGCATTTCTTACGGCGGGATTTTTGCCGTAGCCATCTATTTTTATTTTGAGCGGCTTTTCGGAGCGCATTGATGCGTTTTCAAACCGCACGACCGAGACGCTGCCGCGCTCTTTGTCACTCGAATATGCGGGGCAATCCTTCCCGTCCACGGAGAGCGAAGAGCTCTCCGAGCGCGGCGCGTCCGGAGGGTATCCATACGCGCGCGAAACCCCGTGCGCGGCGCACGCGAATATCAGCGCCGCGGCGATTGCGACAAACCTTGCCATTTTCGCGAAGATAGGGGGGCGGCGCGCGCGTTGCGAGAATTTTTTTCTGCGGGGTTTTGCGGCTATCTGCGGAGCGTCCCTCGCTCTCCGCCTATCCTCCACTTGGGCTCGGGTAGGGGGATTGGGCGCGCGTGCGCTCTGAACGCTATCACCGCGGGTTCGGAATGCAGCCTTTTGAACGCCGGCGCGGAAAAACGCGTCTTGGACATTCCGCCGTCCGACATTTCGACGAATTCGTCTTCGCCGACCCTCACCCTTATCTTGTGGTTTATGTCGCCGCCCTCGCCGTCGCCGCGCGCGAAGTTGGACAGGATCTTCACGAACCTGTCGGCGCGCGCGTACGGGTCTATCAGCCACTCCACCGAATTGCAGAAGCCAGCGATCGCGCTTTCCATCGGCTCTATCGACGAGCACGTGAAGCGCGTTTCGCCGCTCTCGTCGGAGCGGCAGTCGCCCGTCACGCACACGCAGTCGCCCTCGCGGAACTTGTCTGCGCACGTTTCGTAGGCGGCGGGGAACGCGTTTATCTGCCAGACTTTCGACGCCGACCTCCCCGAAAGCGTGAAGTAGCACCACGGCTTGTTGTCCTTTTTTGTGAGGCGCTTTACGATGTTTGAGACTACCCCGCACGCCCTGAACGGCAGTTTCTTGACGCGCCTTACGGCGTCGGGGGAGGGAATGTCGTCGAGGGCGTCGTCGAAGCCCGCGTATTCGGACATCGGGTGCCCTGAGACGTAGAAGCTCAGCAGCTCCTTTTCGTGGCGGAGCTTTTCGCCGACGGACATTGGCGGCTTGTTTGTGTCCACTATTTTGTTGGCGCCGCCCTCTGTTTGCGAGGCTCCCATGTCGAGCAGGTCGAACATGTTGGTCTGTCCGGAGGCCATGTCCTTTTCGAGCTCCTGCGCGTGGTTGAGTATGGCGTCGAGCGAGCCCATCAGGTGCCCGCGATCCGCCCCGAAAGAGTCGAATCCGCCCGCGAGTATGAGGTTTTCGACCACGCGCCTGTTTATGTTTTTCATTCCGACGCGGCGGAGGAAGTCGAATATGTCGGCGAACGGCCCGTTGGCGTCGCGCTCGCGCACTATGGCCGCTGCCGCGGCGTCGCCGATGCCCTTGATCGCCGCCAGCCCGAAGCGTATCGAGCCGGGGCTCTTTTCAAACATGTTGTCGGCGTCCTCCGACAGCTTCCATGAAGGGTCGATTATGGGGGTGAACATCTCGCGGGAGACGTTTACGTCGGGGCCGAGCACTTTTATGTTTATGCCCTCGCACGCCTCCACAAATTTCGAGATTTTGTCCATGTTGCCGAGCTCGCTCGACAGCAGGGCCGCCATGAACTCCACGGGGTAGTTGGCTTTGAGGTACGCGGTTCGGTAGCTGAGCATCGCGTAGGCGGCGGAGTGGGACTTGTTGAAGCCGTACTGGGCGAACTTTTCGAGGACGGCGAAAATCGCCTCGGCTTCGGGGGCGTCCATATTGTTGAACTCTTTTGCCTTTTTGACGAATACCGCCTTTTGCTTCGCCATGACTTCCGGCTTTTTCTTGCCCATGGCGCGCCGCAGTATGTCGGCCTCGCCGAGCGTGTAGCCGGCGATTATGCGCGCGGCCATCATGACCTGCTCCTGGTAGACGAGAACCCCGTAGGTTTCCTTCACGAGGTCTTTGAGCAGCGGGTGGGGGACGTGCATTTTGGAGGGGTCTTTCTTCGCCTCTATGAACTGGTCGATGAACTGCATCGGCCCGGGGCGGTAAAGGGCGATGAGGGCGATTATCTCCTCGAACGAGCTAAGCCCTATGCGCCGGCAGAGATTTTGCATTCCCTCGCTTTCAAGCTGGAAAACGCCGACAGTCACGCCGCTGTTGAGCAGCCTGAAAGTCGCGGGGTCTTCGAGGGCGACCTCCTCGATGTCGAAGCCGTTGGAGCGCGTGCGCCTCACGTTGTCCTGGGCGTCGGAAATTATGGTGAGGGTTTTGAGGCCGAGAAAGTCGGCTTTGAGCAGCCCGAGCTCCTCCACCGGCGTCTTGGCGAACTGCGTGGTGAGCGTGCCTTCCTGCGTCATCATGGGAACCACGTTGTCGAGCTTCTGGTCGCCTATGATTATGCCGCAGGCGTGCTTGCCGAGCTGGCGTATCATTCCCTCTATGACTTCGCCCTCCTCGAAAATGTGCCTGACTTCGGGATCGCGCTCGATTTCCCCGCGCAGCTCGGCGGACATTTCGACCGCTTTTTTGAGGGTCATTTTCAACTCGTCGGGCACCATTTTCGCTATGGCGTTTGCGCGGTCAAAGGGGATTCCGTTCACCCGCGCGAGGTCGCGCACGACGGCCTTTGCGCCGAGCTTGCCGTAGGTGACGATGTTGGCGACCCTGTCCGCGCCGTACTTTTCGCGCACGTGCTCTATCACGAGCTGCCTGCGGCGCTCGCAGAAGTCGACGTCGAAGTCCGGCGGCGAGACGCGCTCGAGCGAGAGCATTCTCTCAAAGAGCAGGTTGAAGCGTATGGGCTCGATGTCCGTGATTTTTATCAGGTACGCTATCATGCAGCCCGCGCCGCTTCCGCGCCCGGGGCCTACGGGAATGCCGCGCTCGCGCGCCCAGTTTATGAATTCGTAGACTATCAGAAAATAGTCCACAAACCCCGCGCCGACTATTATCGAGAGCTCGTAGTCGAGCTTGTCGCGCAGCATCTGCGCGCGGTCGGCGGGCTCCCCGGGCTTTGGGACGTACGCTTCCGGATGGTCGTAGTCCACCCCGTAGCGCTTCAACATCCCATTCTTGGACAGGTCGAAGAGCAGCAGCCCGTTCTTCATGAGCTCGCGGCGGGTGTCGTCGGAGAGCGCGAAGTCGGCCTCCTTGCCGTTCTGTTTCAGGACCTCGTTTTTCTTGGTGACGTAGAGGTCGAGAATGCGGTTGAAGTTTGCCTCGTCGCGGTCGTATTTTATGTCGGCGGGCTGTTCGTAGCGCGGGTAGTGGTTTTCGCCTATCGGAATTTTTATATCCACTCTCTCGGCGAGCTCCACGGTGTTGTCGAGCGCTTCCGGCAGGTCGGGAAACAGCGTTTCCATCTCCTCGCGGCTCTTGATGTAGAACTCGTTGTTGGGGTACCGCATCCGGTTTTCGTCCGAGACGAGCGAGCCCGTGTTTATGCACAGCATTGCGTCGTGCGCCGAGGCGTCCTTTTTGTAGACATAGTGGCTGTCGTTGGTCGCCACTATTTTCAAGCCGAATTCCCGCGCGAGCTTCACCAGCCCGGGGATTACCTTTTTGTCCGCCGCCATGAAGTGGTTTTGGACTTCGATATAATAGTTTTCGCGCCCGAATATGTCGAGGAACCTTGCCGTCGCCTCCCGCGCCTTTTCGTAGTCGGAGTAGAGCAGGTACTGCGACGCGACCCCGTTTATGCAGCCGCTCAGGGCGATTATGCCCTTGGAGTATTTCGCGAGGGTCTCGAAGTCTATGCGCGGCTTGCGGTAAAACCCGCGCGCGTAGGATTCGCTCGTGAGTTTTGCGAGGTTCAAAAAGCCCTCGTAGTTTTTTGCCAGCAGCGTCTTGTGGTGTATCTGGTACTTGGGGTAGTTTTCGGGCTTGAGCATCGAAGGGTCGCTCTCGATCCCGTCGATGTCGTCGGATTTTTCCCGCTCGCGCTGCGATTTTATGAGTTCCCTGATGTCGTCGCCGAGGGTGTGGTCGTTTATGTAGTAGGCCTCCATGCCGATTATCGGCTTGACGCCCGCCTTGTTCGCGGCCTGGTAAAAGTCGATCGCCCCGCACATGTTTCCGTGGTCGGTGATGGCTACGGCGGGCATTCCGAGCTCCTTTACCCTGTCTATTAGAACGGGGACTTTGGCGCATCCGTCCAGTACGGAATAATCTGTATGCACGTGCAGGTGTACGAAGTTTGACATGCCCCAAATTCTAATCCGACGTTCCGCCCGCCCGTCAAATAAAAACGCCCCGGCCCCGAAAAAAGGGGGCGCCGTTCCGAAAAAATATTGCAAAAGGTTTGACAATGTGCTCCCCTATAAACTCATGAAGCATACGGAGGACATTATTTTGAGGCTGTTGCGGATACGCGAGGCGCGCCGCCTTTCGGAGTCGCCCCTCGCCTCTTCCGAAGACGTGCAGATTCTCCGTGACTTCATAATCGAAAACCGCAGGCAGATACCGTCGTTTGCGCTCTCGCATTTCGACAGGTTGGAGGCGGGCGGAACCCCCGGAATCGCCGCCGTCGAAAACGGCAGGTGTTCCTCGTGCGGGGCCGCCGTCCCCGCGGACGAAATCGAATACCTCGATAGAAACAAAAACATAGGCGTTTGCGACGGCTGCTTCTGTTTTCTCTATCTTCCCGACGAAAAGTTTTGCGACGGCGGATTCTTCAAGCGCCTTTTGCGCGCGGAATGAAATTTTCCGTCGCCGCGTTCGGGGTTGAATGCGGCATTCGGAGGCCGCCAAATCCCGATGCCTCCGCTTCTTAGGCGCATGGCGCAACGGATTTCCCCCGCGGTCCGCGCCTTAAATCCGAATTCGGGCGGCGGATTTTATCCCGCGGAGAACGCCGCGGATTACCCAATTCGGAAGGCCCGCAATGCGGAGATAGGGGAAAAGCCGCCGTTTGGGGACGGGCAGGGCGCGGTCGGAGCCCCCCCCTTATGATGCGTTTCCGTCAGTCAGCGCGGCGTCCGCGCCGTTTTGGGGCGGCGGATTTTTTTTGCGCATGCGCCCTACGCCTCGGCGCGGATTTCCTTAACGTATACCATCTTGTCGCCGTTTGTGGCGAGGAAGTCGACGCGCACGCCCTTTACGGTTGCGGGGGCGAACTTGTGCGCGCGCAGCTTCTGGTAGTTGCCGCGGACTTCGGCGAGCTTTCTTTCGGAGCCGTCTTCGAGGATTCCGACGATGTCGTAGTCGCGCACGAGCTTCGGCTGCGGCGCGCGCACCATAGAGGACAGCAGGTAGTTCGAGCCGCTTTGGGAAAGGGGCGTCCACCCGGGCTCGAAAGTGAGCCTGATTTGGGAAATCTTTTTGGGGGAAGCCCAGTCGAGACGCAGCCACGGCTTGCCGGAGGCTTCCGCCACCCACTTGTTTTTGTTCTCTTTCGGCCCGTCGAGCGTGACGCCCGTGAGGACGTTATCGGGCGATGTCCCCCACGCGCTCGACGACGCGCTCGCCTTTGCGGTCCTCGCGAGGTCGGCGGGGTCTTCGTTCTTGATTCCTATTATGGTCTGGTCGTTGCGCAGCAGTTCCTGTTGCAGGCGCTTCAAGAGCTTCGGGTTTGCGCGCAGCGCGGCGGGCGTCACGCCCTCGCCGACGCATATTGCGGCCGCCGTTCCGACCGCCTGCCCTACCGCCGCGCATGTGGACATCACGCGCGTTGAACAGAACGCGACATGCGAGCAGCTTATGTTGCGGCCCGCCATGAAGAGGTTGTCGAAGTCCCTCGCGTAGGTTGCGGAGAATGGTATGTTGTAAAAGTCGGTTTTCCACGCCTGCCTGCACGGGTGTTTGTCGGAGGCGTAAAAGCCCTTTGCGGGGTGGTCGTCGAGCGTCCATCCGCCGACCGCTATGGAGTCGTCAAAGTCGCGCCACTTGCCTTCTATGTCCTGCTGTGTTAGGATTTTTTCGCCGACCACGCGGTAGGTGTCGCGCCGGCCCGGAACCATTCCGATTGTCTCGAGGGCGATGTTCTCGACGCCTTCGTACTTGCCGCTGTTTTTCATGTAGTCCCAGACGCCCATGACGATTGCGAGCAGCTCAAAGCGCAACATTTCGCTGTCGCGTATGGCGTCGTAGACGCCGCCGAGCTCGACCCACCAGTAGCCGTAGTACAGCCCGTCGCCGCTGATGTCCCTGAACTTCATCAGCTCCGGAGTCATCTTTTTCGCCCATGACGGCGCGGTAAACGGCATGGGCTTGTCGTGCTTGCGCATCGTTATCATGAGGGTCGAGCCCTGGCGGGTGCCGATTTCGTCGTAGTCGGCCAGCGACTCCCCGAATTTTTTTGAGCCCTCGCGCCCGCTCATGACCTCCGCGCCCGCCTCCATCGCAAGCCGCGAGTCCCCCGTGGAGTCCACGAAGATTTCCGCCTCTATTCTGTAAATGTTGCGCGCGGTGTCGGAGCGCACCCAGACCGCCTTCACCTTCCGCCCGTCGGTCTCGGCGCGGTATAGGGCGGAGTCGAGCATAAGGGTGAGGTTGGGCTCGGTGACGCACTTGTCGTATAGGACGAAGTCCCACATCTCCCACGCAAGCTGCGGGTTGTGCGCGGCGTTCTCGAGCTTCAACTCCTCTATTATGCCGCCCTCGCGCCAGCCGGTGACGTGCGGGTTGACCCCGAGCGGGTGCATTTTTATCTCGCTGCTCGAATTTCCCCCGAGCCTCGACCTGTCCTGCACGAGTATGACCTTTTTGCCCGCGCGCGCCGCGCTGAGGGCCGCCGCGATTCCCGCGAGCCCGCCGCCGGCGACGAGGACGTCGCACTTCAAATCCGCCCTGCGCATGAGCTTTTCGCCCTCCGCCGAGCCCGGGGCGGAATCGGGCTGGAGGCTCGCCAGCCTGCGCGAGTTGTCGTCGGTTGGCAGCGGGCGCGCCAGAACCTGCGGCGCCTTTATTATCGCCGAATATCCGAAGAGCGAAGCCGCCGACGCCGCGAGAAACCCGCGGCGCCCCATTTTGTTTTTGCCGTTTTCCGTTCCCATTGTGCAGATGTTTTTCGAGTACGAATAAAGCGCGCGCCGCCTCTCTGTAAAGCGAAATCGGCGAAGAGGAAAATTTTTTAAAAAAGCTCTTGCAATCCGATAAATGGGGTATAGGGGTATACCCTATATTTTAAGAAAGGAAAATTCCGTGACCAGAACGCAGGAAGAAAAGAAAAGGCTCGTCTCGCGCATAAAGCGCATAGAGGGGCAGATGAAAACGCTCGAAAAGATGGTTGACCGCGACGCCCCGTGCGTCGAGGTAATGCGCCTGATAAACTCCGCCTCCGGCGCCCTCAAAGGCCTGCTCACGAAAATCGTGACGGACCACCTCAACGGGTGCATATCGGCGGCGATGGACAAGAGGGACGCCAAGCTCGTGGACGAGCTCGCGGACTTCTTCAAAACTTTGAAGTGACGAAACCATGAAAGACGAAAATTGCGAAGGCGGATGCCGCCGTCCGGACAATGAAAACGGCGGGGAATGCCGCTGCCATGCGGGAAAAGAGCGCGGCGGAGCGGGCGAAAATGGCGGGGGGCATTGTTGCTGCCATTCCGGCAAAAAAGGCGGCGCGGGCTGCTGTTCCTCGGGCGGCGGCGGGGATTCCCGCCGCGGGCTGAAGCTGTGGATTTCGGCAGCCGCCATCGCCCTGAGCTTTCTTGCGGGCGAATATCCCGAAAGCTTGCCGCTCTATCCGCTGACCGACCCCGCGTGGGTGGCGGTCATACTCTGCGCCGCGCCGATCTTCCGCGCTGCGGGAAGATCCTTTTTCATAGAGCGCAAGGTAACGAGCCCGCTTTTGGTGAGCCTTGCGATGGCGGGGGCGTTCGCGCTTCAAATCGCCGACTTTTTAGGCCTCGAACACGGGGCGGGGCACTGGCACGGCAGCTACATATTCGTGGCGGCTGAAATCGCGTTCCTGATGTCGCTCGGCGAATGGCTCGAGGAGCGCACGGTCAGGAAGTCGCGCATGGGGATAGAGTCTCTCGCGAAGCTCCTGCCGAAGACGGCCACGGTAAAAACCGGCGGAAGGGAGGAGGAGATCCCCGCCGGCGAAATAAGGAAGGGCCAGACGGTGTGCGTCAAAGCGCACTCGATATTCCCCGTGGACGCGAGAATCGAAAGCGGCTCGACGAGCGCGGACGAGTCTTCCATAACGGGCGAGAGCGTGCCCGTGGAGAAGTCGGCCGGAGATCTGGTTTACGCGGGCACGGCGAATCTCACGGGGTATGTCGAAGCCGTCGCCGTCAAAGACGCGGGGGATTCCGAGATGTCGAAGCTCGCGCGGCTCGTGGAGGAGGCCGCCGGAAAGAAGGCGCCGATTTCCCGCGCCGCGGACAGGTGGGCGGCGTGGGTTATACCGTCGGCGATAGCGGCCGCGATAATCGTGTTCTTCCTGTCGCACGCGCTGCTCGGGACGAGCTGGATAGAGTCGGCAATAAGGGGGGTTACGATACTCGTGGTGTTCTGCCCGTGCGCGTTCGTGCTCGCCACGCCGACGGCGATAGCGGCGGGGCTCGGCAACGCCGCCAAGCGCGGCATACTCGTGAAGAGCGGCGAGGCTCTCGAGACTCTCGCCGGAATAACCAAGGCGTTTTTCGACAAGACCGGCACTCTCACCGAGGCCAGGATGCGCGTCGAGACTTTCGAGACCTCCGGCGGGTTTGAAAGGGAGGAGATCGCGTCGCTCGCGGGGGGCGCGGAAATGCGCTCCGAGCACCCGATAGGCAGGGCGATTTTCGAGTTCGCCGAGGGCATAGCGCCCGCGAAAACCCCGGATTCCACCAATTCGCTCGTGGGCGTCGGCATAGAGGCGCTTTTCGGGGGCAGAAGAGTGTCGCTCGAAAAGCCGTCGCCAGGCAGCCCCGCCGCCGAGAAATTCAAAGGCGCAGGGCTTACCGCCGTCGCGATGAAAATCGACGGAGCGGACGCCGCGGTCTTTGGAATATCCGACACGCCGAGGCAGACGGCGAAGGCGGCGGTTGAGGAGCTCGGGCGCATGGGCATAGAGTGCGCCATAATCAGCGGAGACAACCGCGCGGCCGCCGAAAAGATCGCGGGGGAGGTTTCCATTCCTAAAGTCTACGCGCCCGTGCTGCCCGCGCAGAAACTCGAGATCATATCGGCGGCTCAGCGCGAAGGGCGGAAAGTCTGCATGATAGGCGACGGCGTGAACGACGCTCCGGCGCTCGCGCAGGCGGATTCTTCGATAGCGGTGGCGTCGCTCAAAAACGACATCGCGATAGAGTCGGCGCAGATCTCCATAGCCGGTTCGGATCTGACGGCGATTCCCCATGCCGTCGACCTCTCCCGCGCGACGATGCGCACCATAAAGGCCAACATAATCTTTTCGATATCGCTCAACCTGACGTCGGTCGTCCTCGCGTTTTTCGGGATAATAAACCCCGTCGTCGGGGCGCTGATTCACAATGCGTCGTCGGTGTGCGTGGTGGCCAATTCCGCGCGTCTGCTCGGGCGGAAGCCTTCCGGAGGCGCGTAAAGGGCGCGAAGGGAATTTATCTGGGAGGGGGGATTTTCCCCCTCTTTTTTTTGCGCGCGGGCAGGGGAAAGCTTGCGAGCGGCTTCGGACTTCCAGAGATTTTTCGGCTTGTCTTGGCGTTTCTCAAAATAATTATAGCGTATTTTATGTTCAGGAGAGATTTTATAAAAAATGCGTTGTCCGCGGTCGGGGCGGTTTCTTTGGCGAAGCCCGCGTTCGCGGAAAGTCCCGCGGAAAAGCCCGGGGAATTTCGCGAGCCTGCCAGATCCGTGCCGTTGAATTCGGATTACGACATAATAGTGTGCGGCGGGGGCCCCGCGGGAATAGGGGCGGCGATAGGGGCGGCGCGCTCGGGGATGAAGACGCTCGTCGTCGAGTCGGGCGGATGCCTTGGCGGCGCTTGGACGCGCGGCCAGCTCTCGTGGGTGTTCGACTTCAAAAACGGCGGAATCTGCCGCGAGATAACGGACAGGCTCGACGCGCGCGGCGCGCGGCACGGCGGCGATTGGAAGGATTTTGTCTACGAGCCCGACGCCATGAAAATCGTCTTGGAGGACATGGCTTCGGAGGCGGGCGCAGACCTCTTGTACTTCACGAACTGCGTCGGCGCGCACGTTGCCGGCGGTGAGATGAAAACGCTGCTTACCGAGTCTAAGTCCGGCAGGCAGGCGTGGGGCGCCAAAATTTTCATAGACTGCACGGGCGACGGGGATGTCTGCGCCCGCGCGGGGGCGTCTTTCGAGATGGGTGCGGAGGGCGACGGCGCGTTGCAGCCGTGCTCGTTCAACGCTATAGTGCGCGTTGAGGATGTGGACAAGCTCGCCGACAGGATCACCGCCTACAAAAAGGAAGGCCTCAACGGGCACGTTGAGGCGACCAAGCTGAATTTGAAAGATTTGCTGGATGCCGGCATAGACCCGTCGTACCACATGCCGACCCTATTCCACCTCGGCGGAAACATATTGCTGATGATGTTCAACCACCAGTACGGGGTGAGGTGCGACAGCGCAGCCGACATCACGCGGGCGACCGTGGAGGCGCGGAGGGAGGTGTTCAAGATGGCGGAGGCGCTCGCTCGCACGGATTCCCCGTGGCGCAACGTGCGCATTATCGCCACGTGCGAGCAGATCGGAATGCGCGAGGGCAGGCGCGTCAGGGGGCTCTACCGCGTCAGCCTCGACGACGCCGTCGGCGGGGCGCGCCATGCGGACGCTGCCACCCGCGCCACTTTCGGCGTTGATATCCACGCTCCGGACAAAGAGTCGAACAGGCAAAAGACCATAAAAAACATTTCGACGAAGCCCTACGACATTCCGATGCGCGCGCTCGTATGCCGCGACGTGGACCGCCTGATGATGGCGGGCCGCTGCATAAGCGGCGACAGAATCGCCCACGCGAGCTACCGGGTGACGGGCAACGCCGTGGATATGGGGTTTTCGGCGGGGCGGGAGGCGGCAAGGCTCGTCTCCGAGGGGCGGACGCCCCATTCGCTCGCGGCGTCTTAGCGCAGGCAGGAGAGTATTCTGAAAGCCGCCCCCATGTGCGCGGGGGACAGGAGCTGGGCGAGCTCGCGCTTTTTTGGGTCGAAGGGGTCGGGCGAGGAGGCGATTGATGCGATTTCGCCCTCCGCGTTCTTCATAAAAAATCTCTCTTGCCCCATAAGCGGAAAAGTTTTGAAGCCGCATTTTTTTGCCGTGTCCAACAGCGGGCCGGCGCAGGGAGAGTGCGTGATGTCGCGTTCCCCCGCCTCCGCGAGGATGTCGGAGAATGCGCGGTGGCTCTTGTAGGCGCGCGCGGTGCCAAGCGGGAGCTCGCATATTTCAGCCGCCGTCCTGAAATAGTCGGCGAACAGCAAAACCCCGCGCCATTCCGCGCCGCAGATTTCCCCGAAAAGCCGCAGCGCGTCGAAAGATATGTCGAGCGAAAACCCCTCGACCGACGCGGCGAAGAAGTATTTGGATATGTGGGCGAGCTCCTCTTCCGACGGATCCGCTTCGGACTCTTGCGCGCGGATTTTCCCGCCGCCCGCGCCGGAGATTTCCAGAACCCTCTTGCGCCACTTGCCTCCGCGGAAGGCGAACCTCTCGAACGGCCGCGCGTCGAGAAGCTCGTTGGATATTGCGATTGCGCGCGCCGGAATCCGTATTTTTTCCCCTAACCGCGCGGTTTTCGAGCCCTTTACGATCTGCGAACCGGGCTCCGCGCCGATCTCGTAAAATTCGTATTCTTCGGGGTTTTCCCCCGCGGAGCGCAGCATGTTTTTTGCGGAGGATTCCACGAGGGCGGAAAATATCCCCTCTTTGAGCGAGGCCGACGTGTAGAAGTCGGCGCCGCCGTAGCCTACGCGCGTTTTGGGTTTTGCGTAGTACCCGTATTGGGCGTCGAACAGCGCGGCGCTTACGAATTCGCCGTAGCCTATTGCGCGCCCGTTGGCGGTTTTCGCGAGCTTTTCCCAGACGGGGCCTTCGAAAATTCCTGAGCGGTTTTGCATTTCAGGAAAAGTATTTGCCGTTTTCGACCCGCACGGTTTTCCATGATTTCCGCGCGGCGCAGTCGGGAGCGTCGGAAGTGGCGGTGGATATGACTTGCGCCGAGGGCGGTACGCATTCCCAGAATGCGGCGCGGCGCGCGGCGTCGAGCTCGCCGAGAATGTCGTCGCAAAGTATCGCGGGCTCGATTCCCTTTTCAGCCTTGAATATCTCGAATTGCGCGAGCTTTATGGCAAGCGCCGCCGACCTCTGCTGCCCCTCCGAGGCGTAGGTTTTTGCGTCGAGCCCGCCTATGCGCACGGGAAAGTCGTCGCGGTGTGGGCCCCTGCGGGTCGCGCGCCTTTCGATGTCTCCGGCGCGCTCCCGCGCGAGCATCTCGCGGAAACCTTCGCAGCCCTCCGCCTCCGACGAGGGCTTCATCTCGATTTCCGCGCCCTCCCCGTTTTCGCGCGCGAGCCGCGCGTACCGCTCGCCGGCGATCTGCGCCATCTGCGCGAGCCTCTCGCGCCGCTTTTGCGAGACCGTCTCCGCCGCGCGCGCCATCTGGATTTCAAACGGACCGTAAAGCTCGTCGGAGGTCTCTTCGGCGCGCAGCAGGGCGTTGCGGTGCCCGAGCGCGGAGTGGTACCGCCTGAGCGCGTCGAAGTATTCGGGGTCGATTCCCGATATGAACATGTCTACGTCCCGCCGCCGCGTCTCGGGGGAGCCCCGCAGGATTTTCACGTCCTCGGAGGTCATAGGCAGGGCGGGGAAGCGGCCTATGAAGTCTCCGAGCCTGCCGATTTCCGCGCCGTCCACCGATATTTTGCGGGTCTTTGAAATTTCTATGAGAATTTCCGAATCCCCCGCTTCTTCCGTCCGCGCCCCGAAGAGCGCGGCCGCGCTCTTTTCGCCCTTTTTTACGAGAGCGGAGATGTCGGAAGTCCGGAAAGACCTCGCCGCGGCGAGCAGCCCGAGGGCTTCGAGCAGGTTGGTCTTGCCCTGGGCGTTAGCCCCGCAGATCCACACCGAGTCCGCGTCGAGGTCGATTTCCGCGAACTCGACGTTCCTGAAATTTTGAAGCCTGGCAAATTTTATCTTCACAAAATTCCGATACGGTGTAGCGTCATATTTAACGGATAATTTGTAAAGAATATTGAGACATGGAAAAGGGCGCCGACTACATTCGCGAGGCTCTCGAGCGCAGGGAGGACGACATTGACGCGTCTTTGCGCCCGTCGGGGTTCGACTCGTTCACGGGGCAGCCCAAGACGGTCGAGCGGCTGAAAGTCATGGTGGGCGCCGCCCGCCGAAGGGGGGACGCGCTCAGCCACATACTCTTCCACGGCCCGCCCGGGCTCGGCAAGACGACGCTCGCGTTCATTCTCGCAAACGAGATGGGCGCGCAGATCCGCGTGACTTCCGGCCCCGTCATCGAAAAGGCGTCCGACCTCGCGGGCCTGCTCACCAACTTGCAGGAGGGCGACATATTGTTCATCGACGAAATCCACCGCATATCCCGCACCGTGGAGGAGTTCCTGTACGGGGCGATGGAGGATTTCAGAATCGACATAATGATAGACCAGGGGCCCAACGCGCGCAGCGTGAGGCTGAACGTGCCGAAGTTCACGCTCATCGGGGCGACGACCCGCACGGGGCTTCTGACTTCGCCGCTGCGCAGCCGCTTCACGCTCCAAACGCGCCTCGACTACTATTCGCGCAAAGATCTGGTCGCGATAGTGGAGCGCACCTGCGGCCTGCTCGAAGTCCCGATCGACGCGGGCGGGGCGGAGGAAATCGCCCGCCGCGCGCGCGGCACCCCGCGAATCGTCAACAACCTCGCGCGATTTGTGCGCGACTACGCGCAGGAGCGCGCCGACGGCAAAATCACGCGCAAGTGCGCCGTGGACGCCCTCGAGCTCCTCGAAATCGACTCAAACGGCCTCGACGAGATGGACAAGCGCATGCTGCGCGCCATGGCGCAAAACTACAACGGCGGGCCCGTCGGAATGGGGACCATCGCCGTGGCGGTCAACGAGGAGCCCGACACCCTCGAAGAGGTTCACGAGCCCTATCTCATTCAGGAGGGCTTCATCCGCCGCACGCCCCAGGGAAGGGTCATGACGGAAAAGGCTTGGGAGGCTCTCGGGCTGCAGTCGGGCGGCGCGCAGGGGAAGCTCTTTTGATGCGCGAAGCCGACTTTATCGTGGTCGGGCAGGGCATAGCGGGCTCGTGCCTCGCGCTCGAGCTCGCCGACAGGGGCGCGCGCGTGGAAATCGTCGACGACGGGTGGGAGTCCGCCGCGTGCCTGGTCGCCGCGGGCGTCGTAAACCCGATAACCGGCAAGAGGCTCGTCAAGAGCTGGCGCAGCTCCGCAGCCCATCCGCGCGCGAGGGAGTTTTACAGGTCTCTCGAGGCGCGGCTCGGCAAAAGGTTTTTTCACGACCGCAAAATCCTCCAGCTGTGCAGGTCGCCCGAAGAGGCCGAACTCTGGCGCGGCCGCGCGGAGGATCCCGAATACGCGGAATTCATTTCCGATCCCGTCCCGCCCGGCTCTTTCGGCGGCCTGAACGACTCTTTCGGCGCGCGCTTCATCGGGCGTTCCGCGTGGGTCGAGCCGCCTGCCGTGATGTCGGCGTTTCGCGAATACTTTTTGTCGCGCGGAATGCTGCGGACGGAAAAGTTCGACTTCTCCAAGCTCGACGCGCGCGCCCGCTCGTACGCGGGGAGGGCGTTTAGGGGGATAATCTTCTGCGAGGGTTGGCGAGCGGTTGAAAACCCGTATTTTTCGTGGCTGCCGTACCGCCCCGCGAAGGGCGAGATCCTCGAGCTGAAGTCGCCCGAGCCGCTGCCGGAGCACATAATTCACCGCGGCAAATGGATTATGAAAACGGGCGGCGAAACTTTCCGAATGGGTTCCACATGGGATCGCGAAAGGCTCGACTGCCTGCCGACGAAGGGCGCGGAGGCGGAGCTGCTGGGGGCGCTGCCTGGCATATTCGGGCGCGCGATTTCCGCCGAAGTCGCGGGCCGCGGCGCGGGAGTCCGCCCGTGCACCGCCACCACGCGCCCGCATTTGGGCGCGCACCCCGCATGCGGCGCGCTGATGTCGTTCAACGGATTCGGCTCAAAGGGGTTTGCGCTCTCCCCGTATTTTGCCCGCCATTTCGCCGACTGGATTTTCGGCAAAACCGCCCTTGACCCCGAGGCCGATTTGTCCCGCCACATAAGAAAATTCTGGCGTCCGCCGTCGGCGGGCGCCGCGTAATATTTTGCGCTTTGGGAAAATTCGGGAAATATCCGGCCGCCTCACCTGGCGTCGAATTTTTTTATGGCGGGCTTCATGTCGGCGAAATGCCCGTCTATGATTTTTTCGCGGAACGCGGCGTCCGCCCTGTCCGCCAGGATTATTTCGCCGGCGTCGCCGCCGAGCTTGCGCTTTAACGCCGCGATGTCGGCGTCGCCGCGCGCGGGGATTTTCTCTCGCGGGTTCGGCTGGAAATACAGGTACGAATCTTTGTAGACGTAAAACGTGTTGTTTCTGAACTCCGCGACGTTTCCGCCCGACGAATAGCATACCGGCGCGCCCCACGACACGTTGTTTTTTATGGAAAGCCCCTTGATAGGGAGGCGTTCGTACGAGAGGATGGCGGTGTTGTTCTCGCCCTTTGTCCCGAATTCGCTGACGCCGGAGTCGAAGCATTTGTTGTTTGAAAATTCGCAGTTTTCAAAAACGGTTTCGGTTCCGTCCAGGGGGTTTGTCCAGTGCTCGAAAGCCTGGCGGCAGCGCAGAAATCTGTTGCCGATAAACCTGATGTTCTCGGGGCGGAAATCCTTTGAAGTATAGCCCTGAATCGTCGCGCCGCAGTCGTACGTTCGCGAAATGGAGCAGTTCTCCACGAGGTTGCCGTTGCAGGGATCCTTCGACATCCAAAATTCCACTCCGTTGCCGAAGCGCACCCATCTGGGGTGGGTTAGCAGCAGGCTTCCGCCGATGAGGTCGATGTCCAAGTTTCTGAATTTGCAGTTCCACGCCAGCGCGACGCCGTGCGCGCCGAAGCCCGTGATGGCGATATTTTCAAACTCGCAGTTCCGCGCGGCGCGTATCCCGAACGAGTGCGTCATAAACGCCGGCGCGTCGAACGATTCTGACGGGTTTTTGCCCCACTTGAAATAGAGCTTCGTGAAGGCGTCGTTTTTCGGAAGGCCGTTCGGACGGGGCTTACCGTCGGACACCCAGAAATCTCCGTCGTTTTTTATGCCTGACTTCTCCTTTGCGAGAACGCCGTAAAGCCTGTCGTTTTTCGCGTCGTAAATCGCGCCGATATTGTTTGCTATGCGCGCGGAGTTCTTTTGGCGCTTGTCGCCCTTATAGCCCGCAAAATCGGCGTCCGCCGTGAGGTCGAGCTCCCAGAGGCCGTCGCCGGCCCTCTTCCACGCGCCCTTGTTTTTCAGAATCTTGAATCCGCACAGCCTGGGCTTTGCGCCCTCGCCGTACGCGCCGATTTTCGAGTTTTTGAAATTGGAAAGCGTTTCGTAAAACACGTCTCCGCGCTTGAGGAACAGGTTGACGTTCTCGCGCGGGGCGGCGGCGATGGTGCGCAGCGGCGCATTGGCGGAGCCGTCGTTGGAGTCGTCGCCCTCGGAAGACGACACGTATACGTCTCTGCCGGCCGCCGACGCGGTTGCGGCGCACAGAATCAGGAGGATTTTTGCCGATATTTTCTTCATTCGCGCGGCGGGCATTTCTTTTCGAGCGTTTTTTTGGGGTTCGTCATTTTAGGCGGTAGAGCATTTGGCGGTCTCTGCCGTATTTGTCTTTCCACGAAATCTTGTAGGTTCCCCTGAATCCGCGGAACGAGATTTTTCCGTCGGCGTCGGGCTTTACCGTGAGATTGGTTTTCCACTCTTTGTTTATGAGGTTGTCGAGCGCGCAGAACGCCGGCTTGGGCCGCATGTCGCGCGTGAATATGCCGGAGTACGAGGGCTCTCCGCGTATGCCGCAGCCGTCCACGACATTCCACCACGTTATGCCCATGGCGTTCGGGTGGCTGAACCACAGCCGGTACTGGTTTTCGGCGTAGAGAGCCTGCCGCGCGCGCGACTCGGGGGAGTCGTCGTCGCCTGTAATGGTCACTTCGCTGACGTGTATTTTAAGCCCCGTTTTTGCGGCGGCGTCCAGCCTTTTGCGGAGGTCGCCCGGGGATATGAATTTTTCGCCCGACATTATTTTTTTCGGTTCGGGGTAGTTGAATACATGCTCCTGGACGCCCGCGACGTCGATTCGCGCGCCGCGCTTTTGCAGGCCTTTTATCTGTTCTGCGTATTTCTCGCCGCAGATGTAGTCGTTGATGTTGAGGACGGCGCCCGTCGGGAAATGCTTTTGGGCGATGTTGAAGGCGTGGAAGGCGTAGTCGCCCTGCATTAGCCCTATGTGGCTGCGCGCAACTTTCGTTCCCGGGATAAGGACTCCGCGGATGTAGTCCTTCTGCGCCTCGTTTACGACGTCCCAGCTCTGCACCTTGTCTCCGTACCTCCGCGCGATTTGCATCGCGCGCCTTTCGGAGAGTTCGGCGATTTTCTCCCCGACGTCCGCAAACGTCTTTTCGGCGTCCTCCTGCGAGAGATCCCAGAAGGGTTTGAGCTTCGGGTTTTTCTTTTTGGGCAGGTTTATTTTGCGGTAGAGTTCGAGCTTTTCCTTCGGGATTTCTTCGAGGCATATCCACCACGGAAAGAAACCCGTCCATACGAGCGGATGCCCGTGCGCGCGGATTCCCTTTTTGTTGCAAAATTCCACAACGGGATCCGTCGCCGGCCTGCGCCAATGGCGCTGCTCCTGCGGATTTTTGCAGTTGTTCCACCACTCCTCCGTGTCCCAATATTCCTCCGCGAAGCGCGGGCGGCCGGGCTGGTTTTCAAAGTCGCTCCAATAAAATCCTATTGTGGCGGAATTGAAGAGCGAGCCGTAGAGATCCCTGTACTTTTTGTTGCGCTCGGGGGTTCCGAGCTGGTTGAAGTTGAAGATGTGCGCGCCGAATATGAAGTCGTGCTTTATCTGCTCGACTTTCACGTCCCCTCCGGCGGCGGGCTCGCCGAGGTTTATCACGGCGTCGGCCTTGCGGTATTTCTCGATGTCGGCGTCCATCTTCCGCCGGAGTTCGGGCGTCCATTCGTCCCAATATTCGGGGGACACTATTTTGCGCGCGTCCTCTTCCCGCGATTTCGGGATTTTTATTTCGGCTTCGGCGAGCGCGTATTGGCGCGCGAACGGCGAAACCAACGCGGCTGCGGACAGGAGCGCGAGGGCGGCAAGCGGTTTCATTGCGGTTTTCGGATTTTAATTTTTTTACGGGGCGGAATTTCAAAAGCGCGCCGCCTATTCTGCGGCGCGGCTTTGCCGTTCGGAAAACGCCGCCCCTTTGCGGAGGGCGGCGGCATGCTTATTTCAAATGGTAGAGCATTTGGCGGTCTCTGCCGTATTTGTCCTTCCACGAAATCTTGTAGGTTCCCCTGAATCCGCGGAACGAGATTTTTCCGTCGGCGTCGGGCTTTACCGTGAGGTTGGTCTTCCACTCTTTGTTTATGAGGTTGTCGAGCGCGTAGAACGCCGACTTGGGCTGCATGTCGCGCGTGAATATGCCCGAGTACGAAGGTTCGCCCGGCGCGCCGCAGTCGTCCACGACATTCCACCACGTTATTCCCATGGCGTTCGGGTGGCTGAACCACGCGCGGTAGAGGTTTTGCGCTATCACCGCCTGCACGTCCCAGTCCCTCTTGGAGGTTCCGGGAGCCGTCACGGTGATTTCGCTCATGTGGATGGGCAGTCCGGTTTTCGCGACGGTGTCCATGCTGCCGAAGATTATGTCGGGCGTCTGGATTTTTTTGCCCGCGGCGATGTTGGCGGATTCCTTCGGGTTGAAGAGGTGCATCTGCATTCCCGCGATGTCGATGCGCGCGCCGCGCTTTTGGAGGTCCTTTATTTGGGCGACATAGTCCTTGTCGGTCTTGTAGTCGTTTATGTTGAACAGGACGTTTTCGGGCAGGCGTTTTTGGGCGATGTTGAAGGCGTGGAAGGCGTAGTCGCCCTGCATTATGCCGTACCTGCTGCGCGTGACTTTTGAGCCTGGAACCATCACCCCGTCGGCGAAGTCGGTGGCGGACTCGTTCACCACGTCGAAGCTGTCGATTTTGCCGGCGTACCTCTCGGCGATTTCGGCGACGCGTTTTTCGTAGAGATCCGCGATTTTCTGTCCGATGCCCCCGAAGAGCCTGTCGGCTTCCTCCTGCGATATTTTTTGGAGGTTCTTTTTGTCGAGGCCGTATCTGCCGTCTTTGGGAAGGTTTTTGTAGGCTTCCTTTTCCCCTTTCGTCATGAGCGGGAAAATCCATTCGGGATAGTGCCACGTCTGATTGCCCCACACGAGCGGATGGCCGTGCACGCGGACCCCCTTTTCGTTAAGGAATTTCACCACGGGGTCGGGCGCGGGCCTGCGCCAGTGGGGTTGGGATTTCGGGTTTTCGCAGCCGTTCCACCACTCCTCCGTGTCCCAGTATTCCTCAGCGAAGCGCGGGCGGTTGGGCTGCATTTCGAGCTTCTTCCAGTAGAGCGCGACCGTGGCGGAATTGAAGAGAGAGCCGTAGAGATCCCTGTGCTTTTTATTGCGCTCGGGGGTTCCGAGCTGGTTGAAATTGAAGATGTGCGCGCCGAATATGAAGTCGTGCTTTATCTGCTCGACTTTCACGTCCCCTCCGGCGGCGGGCTCGCCGAGGTTTATCACGGCGTCGGCCTTGCGGTTCTTTTCGATGTTTTCGTCGATTTTCTTCTGGACGTCCGGGTTCCAAATGGCCCAGTACTCCCCGCTCATTATCTTGTCGGCGTCTTCGGCCTCCGACTTCGGGAAAGTCGGGGCGGCGAGCGCCGTTGCGGACGCCGCGGCCGCGGCGGCTATGGACAGTTTTTTCAAGAGTTTCATATGCATTTTAACGTCGGGTTGGCAATGTTTTGACGAAAGCGATTTTTCCGAAAACGTCCGGCGCGTCAAAGGCATTGTGAGGAAAATATAGTTAACAGTAAACTGGGGCGCGCGTTTCGGCGGGTTCCGCCGCCGTCTTTCGTTCCGGCGCGGGGCGATAAGATTTCCCTTGAAAAACCGTCGCGGCGGATGTCTATATGTATTATCGCGCGTTTCGCGCGCAAACGGCCATGTCTAAACGCATTTCGCTTTGGTTTTCCGCGCCCCTGCTGGGCATACTCGCATTCCACATGATATGCGAGAGCATGGTCATACCCGTCTTGGTTCCGACCCTTATAGAGGCGTCCTCCGCCGCGCACGACATGCTGCCGGGGTTTTCGGACTCCGCGCGCAAGCTCGCGTACGGGTTCGTGCTGTCCGTGTATCCCGTCGCGCTCTTTTTCTGCGCGCCCATTATCGGCTCTCTCTCGGATTCCGTCGGGCGCAAGGCGGTTTTGCTCGCGACCCTCTGCGGCGCCGTTTTGGGGTGCGCGGCGCAGGGGCTTGCAATGGAATTTTTGAGCGTCTGGCTGCTGGCGCTCGGGCGCGTCGCCGTCGGAATAACCGCCGGCGTGGACGGAACTATACAGGCGGCGCTCGTCGAGAGGTGCTCGGGCAAAAACCAGAAAAATTTCTATCTCGGAGCCACATTGCTCGCCATGAGCCTCGGGCTGATGTTCGGGCCGGCGTTCGCCGCGCTTTTCATAGACGAGGGCGCCTCGGCGTTTACGTGGAGCCTGCCGTTTTTCATAACGGCGGCCCTTTTTGCGTTCGCCGCATTCGCCCTGTCGTTTTCGATGCCGGGTTCCGCGAGGGTCGCGAAGTCCGAGCTCTCGCGCATAGACTGGCTCGGCGGCCTGCGCGACATAGGAATTTTGGCGAAGTCAAAAAGGTCGCGGACGCTCGTCTCGATATTCTGCCTAAACCAGATCGGCTCGGGGGCGTTTTTCGCGGCAGTTCCCCTTGTGCTCGAGTCCGAAAGCGGATTTTCCGCGCGCGAGATTGCGGCGTTTCTCTCCGTCGAGGGCGTCTTTTCGGGGGCGGTATTCGCGTTTTTAGGCCCCGCGCTGCTGCGCAGGGTGAGCGCGCCGAAGGCGTTGGTGGCGAGCCTCGCCGTCGGGGTCGCGACGGTCGCGCTGCCGCTCGTCTCGGAAAATTATTGGGCGATGTGGGCGATACCGCCCATGCAGGCGGGCGGATTTGCGCTTTCGTATTTCGTGACGCTTGCGATATTTTCCGAAGGCGCGCCGGAGGGCAGGCGGGGGTGGGTTTTGAGCGTCCTGTCGTCGCTGTGGGGGCTTACGATGGGCATAGGGCTCGCGCTATGCGGGCTGCTGGCGGGGCTTGCGGACGAGTTCTGCATAGCCGTGTGCCTCGCGCTCTGCGCGGCGTCGCTCGCGCTGTCCGTCCGCGCGCGGGCGTCGATATAGGCTCCGTTTCCGGCGACGCGGGCGATTGCGTTTGACACGGCGGGTTTTTGCGTTTAACCGTTCTTCATGAAACGATTTTACGCATTTGTGATGGGGGCGTCTTTGGCCGCGACAGTCGCGCATTCGGCGGAAAAACGTTTTTCGGAAAATTTCGATTCCGGAAACGAGTTTGCGGAAATAAGCGCTTTTGGAGACTTCAAGCTGGACGGCTCCCGCGAGGCGAGGGCCGGAACCGGAAAGTCGCTAAGGGTTAGCACTATCGGCAAAAATCTCGGGAAATGGCCGCTCGCTATGAAGTTTCCCGCCTCGGGCATTGAGGGCGGCAGAACCGCCGTCGTCAAGTTCTCCTATGTCATATTGGGCGGAGGAATGAATTTCGTGCTTGTCGAGACCGACAAGAGGTGCGCTGAAATGACGTTTTCCGGCAAAAAGGGTACGCGCGGGCAGGTGTCTTTGCGCGCCGCCATTCCGGAGGGCAAAAAGGCCTACGTTTCCATCACATCCGCCGGCGGCAGCGAAATAGCCGTGGACGACATTGAAATCTTCTGCTGCCCGAACTCGTGGCTCGACAACGCCAAAGAATGCTTTGCAGGTATGAAATATCTGCCCAACAACCCCGTATTCGCCAAGGCGGACGACCCGATATACATGATGCCAAAGGAGGAGTTTTTCCCGTTTGTCGACGAATACGGGCAGTTCAAGCATCGCGACTGGCCGGACAAAATCCATTCCGACGCCGACTTTGAAGCCCAAAAGAAAAAAGAGGCGGAGTTCAACGCCAAGCTCCCCAAAATTCCCCGCCGCAGCAAGTGGGGCGGGTATGCGAACGACGCCCTCAAAGCCGAGGGCACCGGACGTTTCAGGCTCGACAAAATAGGCGGCAAGTGGACATTCCGCGACCCCGACGGCTACCCGTTCTGGTCGCTCGGCATAGACTGCGTGAACGCCAACGGCGCGAGCGGAGGAACAATCGTGACCGGCAGGGAAAACTATTTCGAGAAAATCGACCCCAAGTATGTCTGGAGCGGCGCGCGTTTCTACGACACGAAAAAGGGGGAGCACAGCGAGCCGATGAAGGCGATGAACTTCAATGCCCGCAACATGCATAAAAAATACGGAGAAATGTCGCGGGACGACAAGGTCGCCCTCATTCGCGGGCGCTTCGGCGCATGGGGCGCAAACTCTTCCGGGGCGTGGAGCGACGAGCGCCTGATGAACGGCGCAAACATTCCTTTCAGCGTGACTCTGGGAAGCGGCCGCCCCGCGTATCTGGCTCCCGAAAACAAAAATCTCAAGCTCGACCTCTTCTGGACGAAATTTCCCGACTACCTCCATCCGGATTTCGCCAAAATCACGAAGGAGAACGCCGCGAAAAAAGCCGATTTGCTGAATTCCCCCTACTGCATTGGAGCGTTCGTGGACAACGAGCTCCCGTGGCAGGGAAAAGTCGGGCTGATAGGCCGCGCGCTGCTCAGCTGCCCCGCCGGACAGCACAGCAAAATCGCCTTTCGCGACATGCTCAAAAAGAAGTATTCCGACATCTCCGCGCTCAACGCCGCGTGGAAGTCCGACTACAAGGATTGGGAAGACTTCCTAGCCCGAAAGGATTTCGACACGACGGTTCCCGCCGCGCAGGAGGACTTCGCCGCAATCGAAAAAAAGATAACCGACGCCTATTTTACGGCGTGCCGCGACGCGGTGAAGTCGGCCTCTCCCGAGGCCCTGTATCTCGGCTGCCGCTTCGGTTTCGGCTGGCTCAATCCGATCGTGATAAAATCCGCCTTCGAGAATTGCGACGTCGTGACTTTCAACATTTATCGGGACTCCCCGGACGATGTCAAAGAAAAGCTGGTGGACGGCATTGCCGACAAGCCCGTGCTCATCGGGGAATTTCATTTCGGCTCGGGCGACAGGGGCAATTTCTGGGGGAGCTTGTGCCCGAAACCTTCCTCGGCGGAGCGCACCAAGTCTATGAAAAGCTATCTGAAAGACGCGATGAGAAACCCGATGATAATAGGCGCCCACTGGTTCCAGTACGCCGACCAGTATACCACCGGCAGGTTCGACGGCGAAAACGGAGCCCTCGGCTTCGTAGACATTTGCGACACCCCCAAATACGACATGGCCGCGGCGATGAACGAGATGGGCAGAAAGATGTACCGCCTGAGATTTGGCGAATGATTTTGGCGAATAGCTCCGTTTTGGGGAAAGCCGCCACTGGTCACGTACTAATGTACGCTCCTGTTTTGGGTAGGTATTAGTGGGGATAGCCCTGTTGCGAAGCAATGGGCGTAAGGGGCTACGCCCCTTCAATGGCTGGCGGCCCGTGCCGCCCTCGCTCTTCATCCAAAATCATTACGCCAAATCGGGAACCTTTGGTTTTTTAAAA